>MDTC01016437.1_pt1 | contig 68925 bp, 48 predicted proteins | sample 811181 | NCBI WGS metagenome assembly MDTC01 (sample SAMN05326644, study PRJNA326480) | marine metagenome | isolation source: seawater | place: Pacific Ocean: North | collected 2011
TGTTCCTATGTTATCTTTTTTGGGATCAAATGTTCCAACGTTGCGTGGGTTTTCGTAATGGTCCATTACTTTTTCTGAGTATGCCATATTAGTCTCTGTAGTTATACTACACTTATTTATAAGGACAGTTTTAAAAAGTCAAAAAAATAGGCCCCTAAATGGAGCCTATTTTAATTGTTAAAGCAATATTAGCTAAAGCTAACGTTCGCTGAAGTAATAGCAACATTTGCTAAGTAGTCAGCGGCATTACCTAGAGACGATGCTGTGTTTGATAACTCAACATATCCGTATCTAGTCATAAAGCTCACTACTGGCTCAAATGTACCTGGATCCATTACAACACCACTTGACATCAACGGGATGTATGGGCAGTAGAATGCTGGAGCATCTGATTCACTTGAACCTTTGTAACCAACAAGCGCCATAGCGTTATCAGCCGCATATGTATCAACATATACTCTCATTGCGTTGTTTAAAGTACCTACAAACTTAGTGTTTGTTGGTGCTTCAAATGTGCCTTCAGTTGTACGTGCAAATGCACTTGTTGTAGCAGACTGTAGGATTGTTAACGCAAATGGGCTAACAACACAATAGTTACCAGCGCCTCTTCTTGTTCTCTGTGCGATCAAGTTAGCGGCTCTGTTGATTTGAACTGCCAATGCGGCATGTTCGTCACCAACAAATGTTGCTGTACCTGATACACCAGCTTGGTCGTATGTTTGTACGGCCGTACCACTTAGTGAACGTAAAGAAGCAAGTACTTCTTGGTTGATTTCAGCAGTAATCTCTTGTGCAAGAGCTGCCATGATTTCAGCTTCGACATCAATGCCGTGCTGTGCTTGTGCATCCTGAGCTGATTCAAATGTCCAACGAGCACTCAACTTACGAGTTTTCGCTTCAACAGTTTGTTTCAAGATCTGAATACTGAGTTTGTTACCAGCTGTACCTTCAGCTAGTGCTGTTCCTTTTGCTCTACCTGCATCTGAACCAGCCTCATCACCTGAATAACCAAGTGCAATTTTGAATGGGCTTAATGCCTCTTCGCCTGCTGTGGCATCATCTGCGGTATCTGAGTAACGTACTCTTAATGTGTGGATTTGGCCCACGGGTCCTGTCATCGGTTGTACTCCAACAAGTTCATTTGCAATCACTGTTGGCATTACACGTCTGATAACTGGTAGGATAACTCTATTTAGAGTTGCGACATTACCGGCAGTAGTCGAACCAGCGGCTGATGTCTCAGACAAATACTTGCGAGTATTTTCTAAGGTAGTACCCATTACAGATTTCTTAGTTCCTGAAAGGCCTTCCATCAATGCTGTTTTCGTCTCTTGCCAGCGACTTTCTAGTAGTTCTGACATAATTATCTCCTTAATTTAATCCAGCTAAACGACGGATGTCGACGACATTCTCGTTTTGCTTTTGTCTACTAACGTTAGTTTCTTCTTTATTGCCTGTAATTTCTTTGCCTTCTACAATAACTGCCTTCTTCTTCGCTGGACTATTACCCTCAATTACTGTTGGTAGGTACTTGTTAAACGACTTTTCTAATTTTGAAGTTTGAACAGATTCCAGTAAGTCTGACATTATCTCACGTTGATCGTTACCTAATGGTGCAATCAAATCGTTCATAATTTTCGAACGTTGAACTGACTCGTTAATCTTTTTAATTTCAGCATCTTTAGCTTCTGTTAAAGTTGTAGTCTTATCAACAATGTTCTTTGCTTCTGCTAATTGACGATTTTTAGTATCGACAACTTTTAGAAGTTTTGCTGTTTCACTTTTTTCATTTAAGTAGCTATTAGCATACTCGGATGCAAAAGATTCAAACAACTTACGACCGAAGTCATTTTGTCTTGCAGTTTCAATATCTTCTTTAAGTGAAGTAATTTCTTTATTCAAGTTCTTACTTACCATTTCTGATACTTTAACTGCACTCTTTTCAATGAAGTTCTTTTTAACTTTATTGAAGTGTGTCTTAGCTTCACGTACTAAACGTACTTTTGTTTCAGCCAAGTCTTGTTTATCCTCGTAAAATTCTGCAATTTCCTTAGATAGGGCTTCTACAACGAATTCTTCAAGCTGGCCAAACTTAGTTGACATTACTTTTTGATCTTCGTGTAATTCAGAAACTTCTTTACCTAACTGTTGCATTACAAAACTTTTTAATAGGTTTGCGTTTTCACGCATTGCTACTGCATATTTTGCTTTAGCTTCAGCTAGTTGTTTGCGGTCATCTGCAAACTCAGAAATTTCTGCTTGAAGTCGATCTGAAACTAGAGTGTCGACAGCTTCTACCATCTGACTCTTGTCATGCTCGTACTTAGATGCAAATTCTTCACGAAGTTCAGCAGTTACCTGCATCTTATTCGCTTTAATTTTGCTTTCCCAAGCTTCTTCAATTTGAGCCCTGATATCTTCAGAAACTACATCGTTTTCAAAGAGTGTTTTCAGTGCATCTATCATACTATTCTCCTAGTTTACTGGAGTTTGCTGATTATATTAATCAGCGATTCCTTAAGATACTTTTGTGCCTTTGGATCGTGTCTTGTTGCCTGTGCTAATTCATATGCCTTGTGCCCGCCTCGAGCATTCATTAAGTGTTCGTAAATTGCTGTCGGATATGCTCCTGGCGCACTTGGCTGTGCCACAACGTCCACTGTTATGATTTCAAAATCCGATACATCACCGGAGTCTGTTACTTCACCAGAGCCCCTACTGGAAACACCAAGTTTAACGCCGCTATTAAGCATTGTTTCAACTAGTTTTCCCATAGGAGTTGGTAATATCTTTAACTTCCCATAACCGTTAGCGTCTTCCATCCACATTTCTGTAATCATGTGAGACACGCGGTCTAAGTTAATGTTAAGGCCTTCTGGATGATCTACTTCCCCGAGTACACTGTATCCTCCTGTAACTTGATCGTTAAGAGTTTTGACAGCCCTACCAATTTCATTAACAGGGTACACACGCTGATTAGCATTGCGTACTCCGCCTTGTATACAAATACCTTTCATAAAAAGGTCTTTGCCATCATTAGCAGTTTCTACGACGATCTTCGCCTGGTCGAATGTCAAGTTCTCACGTAAGTTTAGCATCTAGTCTTCCTTATTTGCCTACAATAGATTTCTTATTGTCAGCTGTTTCGCCTGCGCCTTTTTTCTCAGCACCGTGGCCTTTTGACATTGGTTTCATTGCTTTCCCTGCTTTACCGCCTGGAACGTTTATGTTGCCCATGTTGTCTACTTTAGGACTATTACCAGCTAAACCGCCAGCTGTCCCACCTGGACCAGCTTCGCCACCTGCAACTATATTTGCTGTTGTGCCGTCGCCCATTTTGTTAGCACTTGCTACTGGACTTTTTGCATTTGCGCCGTTATCGCCGCCAATTTTTTGTGCATCTAATCCACCACCACTTACTTTTTCAACATACTCACGCATTTGTTCTGCTTCTGATTTATCACCGGACTCGTCAACTTCATCAGTTGCTTCGTCTACTTCTTCGTCAGTAGCTTCTTCCATGCCAAGATTGACACTCTCTTCTTCTGGAGCATCTTCTTCTTCCTCGTCGCCGTCATCGCCGTCTTCGGAATCTTTATCGTCATCTGTGTCCATGGAGTCTCCGCCCATTTCTGCATCAAATGCCGCTTTTAATTTTTCTACTTCGTCTTGCAAATCACTGATGTCGTCAGCCATGTCTTCTGGTGAACCTGCTTCACCTTCGTCGTCCATGCCCATTGGATCTTCTTCGCCTGCGTCAGCACCAATATCCATTGCCATGTCAGCTGATGAATCCATATCCATTGGATCTGCTTCAACTTCAAATTCGTCTAAATCGAAGTTTTCATCTAAGTCTTCATCTGACTCATCTACTTCTTCGTCTTTAGTTTCGTCGACTTCTTCACTTGATTCGTCAACTTCTTCGTCAGTTGCTTCGTCTACTTCTTCGTCAGTAGCTTCATCTACTTCTTCGTCGTTAGCTTCGTCAACTTCTAGATCATCTTCTAAAAGATTCTCATAAATGTCTCTGGATTTTTCAACAACTATTTCGTGAAATAGTTCTTCCGCACCAGCACGGTCTTCGTTAACTAATTTTTCGAGCATTTCCTCGAACTTGTTACGATCTGCCATTTTCTTTCTCCTAATGAAATGTTTATGTACCTAAGGTTAGGCTGTCAGTTGTATTTACTCAATGTATGAAATATGGGTGTATAATAGGCTCAAAATGAGTCATTTTGAGATATGATGCTGTATATTGAAGGATTTAGCAAAATCTTCAATGGTTACATGGCTTAAATTTGCAAAGTTATCAAAAGGTTCTGGAATATACGAGTCCTTATTCTCTAACACTCTTATATATCTCTTTTGCGGAGATTTCTGTATTACATTGCATGTTTGACGCAACCAATTACCATAATATGTTGCTCCGTCTTCAGATCTTTTATAATTTGCAGTACTTGAGTATATATTGTTTACTCTTTTATGCTCCGGACCTATTCCTTTGTAGTCAAAACCTAATATATATACTACTGAATGATCATGCGTTGCCGCAAGATGTAACGCTGTTGGTCCGCTACTCCATCCTAAACTAGGATTAAAATAATTAAAACTAGTATAAGGTTCAAATGCTTTATTATAGTTTGTCCAAACTTGATTAGACATATGATATCGACTCATGTTAATTTCATGAATCATCTTAATATCTACAGCTACTAGATAATCAACAGATGTTTCTCTATATACTGCATTGCATGCATATAAAGTTCCGTATTTTTTTAATGGTTCTATTGGTATTGATTGACGACTAGTACCGTTACCTAGTACAAAAGCTATACTCAATTATCATACTCCGCCGGCCTCTGCATTGGCCGCATTACCATACATTTGTCTAACAAAGTGAAGTTCTTTCTCTGTTTCTTCTGTATGTAGCTCTGCGGCTTTCCTTGCTCGATTGATCTGGCGAAGTGTTAGTTTAGTTTTTCGTGTATCATCTAAGTCTACAGGAGACTGATCTAAGTCAGCATCATAACGTTTGTCATCAACTGGGTCTAAAGTTTCTTTATCAAAATAAAATAATTCACGTAGTATCATATTACTATTTATACAGTTACGTCAGTATTACCTTCAGCGCCTGCATCTCCTCCAGTTGGTACTTCTGCACCGGCATCATCCATACCGCCTTCAATAGGTGCTTCATCAGTTGGTGCTTCATCTTCCATACCGCCTATGTCTCCAGCAATACCAGCACCGCTTATTCCAGCAGTTCTCATTTCGCCTTCAGCATCTGCCGGCAATGGATCTAAATTTTCGTCATTTTCTTCTCGCCATAAGCGTTCATTTTCTGCAACTTCTTCTGCTGACATTCCTAAGAAGCGTTGCATTGCAAAACGATTTGAAATATAAGGTATAGCACTCATTTGTGTAAATGTTGGAATACGTGCATTGTCAATTTCTGATTGTCTATAGCTTGCAAAGTTTTGTGGTGGCTGGAATCTTAGATCAAACATTGCTGTGTCAATGTTAATGCCCTTTTCCAATACATACCGTTTAAATTCTTGATTTAACTCTTCAACAATTAAGTTTTGTAGTCTTTCACAGTATGTATTAAATCTTAATTCTTGAATATATGCTGTTCCAACTCGGCCATCATTATATTGTGCGGCTGAATCATCTGCACCAGTAGGTAGATAACTTGAAGGAATACGCAATCCACGAACTAACTTGTTAGTAAAATATCTAAGATCATCAATCTCTCCTAGATTAGTACCACCCGGTAGTGTTTCAACTTTAGATCCGCGTCCTTCAGCAGTTTGTGGAAAGAAATAATCTTCGTTAATTGATAAAGGATTATAACTACTGTCTATAACATTAGTTCCTCCGCCTGTACTACTTGGGATTCTGCGTTGGTGAATCTCAGTTTTTACACGCTCAACAAATTGCATCGCTAAGTGCGACGGCATATTGCCGACATCTACATAGAACACCCTGCGTTCTGGAGCACGTTGTACTCTGTAGATGATAATAGCATCCTCTAATAATTCTTTTTGCTTGTATACTTTAAATACAGTTTCTAATAGACTATTACCAAAAGGATAGTTTTGATCTAATCCTTCTGATAAACTTAAATGTACAATATTGTCTGCATCGACAGAAATTTCTCCATCTTCAGTACTAAATCTTGATCCTGATTGCTGTGGAGCATTTCCTACCATACCTCTAACACCGCCTGCTGGCTGATAAGTTCCGCCACCGCCGTTAATGTTCCCACTTGTTACATGAGGAGTAGTAGCTACCATATCTTTAAAATTTAAATTAAAGTTTTTAATAACATACTGCTCAGGAGTTTTTCCTTCGCTTTCGTTTACAATAATTCTATTAACGTTTGCACCGTCTACATGATATAGTTTTTTAGTTTCAGGATCTCTAATAAAAAATTGATCTCCATATTTAAAACAATTTCGTAGTATTCTAAACATACGTGTTTCAAATTTTTGTAGTTTGCACCATTGCTGTAAGTATTGTTGTATAACTGTTGTTTCTGTATTTGTAGATTTCTTTTTAAAGTCTACAGTAAACGGAGTTCTATTGTGAGAGTTTTGCTGTGAACAAAACTCTGCTAAGATATCTAAAGCCGCATTAACTTCTGAATCCATATCCATAGTATTGTATTGTCCGTAACGCTCAACTCTATTAGGACTACCTACATATACATCTGGTAAGTATGAGCTATATTTCGAATGTGCCGGTCCAGGATTACCTCCACCTTTGCCGCCTCCCAAAGGCGAATAGCTTCCGCCCATGTTATCCCCTGTTTTAACAGGTGTAAAATATTTTTTCCAACTCATACCTTTTTCCTAATTGTAGTCACCTTTGAGATCTCTGTAACCTTGTTTGTTAATTAAGTTACCTAAGCGTAACACTTCTAAGATACTTTGATTAGTAGTATTTAACATCGTAAGCTGATCTGAGCTACCTGATCCGGATCCGCCCATGTTAGGTAATTTAGTATTACCGGCATTTTCGCCTTTATAAAAAGGTAACCAACTATTATCTTTAGTTAATTCATCATTAATTGTTCCAAGAGCAGTGCCCAAACGTTCCATTTGCTTTGCGTATTCTTTTAATCCACTAGCATCTAAATCATCACCAAATTTTGATAAACTTTCTAGTGCAGTGCCACTTAGTTTTACATTAGTAATAGCATTTGCATCAATGCCTTTAAACTTGTTTAATCCATCAACAATTTTATCAAAGGGAGAATCAGCACCAAAGAAACTAGTAATACTATCTAGCACTCCGCCGGCAGTAAGTGAAATTAATGCAGGTCCTAGTAATCCTAATGATGTAGAAATTTCTGCAAAGTTTGTCGCGCCTTTCATGTTAGCCATTTTTTCAACACCTGCGGCAATCTTTTCAACGCCGTCTCCTGCTAAGTCAATGCCTTTTCCTGCAAGTGTTATTGCGGCGCCAGTACCAATAAGCATAGCCGTAAATACTGCGGCACCAATTGCTACTGGTCCGTTTGCAAACATTTTTAATATTGATGTAAATGCTTTAAATCCTAAATACACAACACCGCCTGTCGCAAGCATTGCGCCTAACCCGGCCAATCCGGCACTTATTGTTGCTCCTCCGATAATTTTAAGTATATCGCCAAGTGCAGTAAACCCGTTGTCAGCTTCTAAATCTGCACCATTTCCTCCACCGCCCGGTGGACCTTCTTGTGTTTTCTTTTTACCAAATATAGCATCCAGTGCCATTTGTTTTAGTCCGCTAAGTGCCGAACTAATATGAGGTTTCATTAATTCGCCCAATTTTGATAGGCCATCTTTTAGATATGTGCCCACTGTTTCCATAAGATTGCCATTTTCAAATGCTGTAATAAGACCTTTTAGCTTTTCAGCAAACGTATCAACATAACCTTTCATTACTTCCATATCAACATTAGCTATAGCATCTCCTAGCGTTGTAAGGGCTGTTTCAACTGTAGTAAACACACCTGATTCTATTAATGCATCTGTTATTTTATTTTTAATTTTTTGTACTTCTGTACTAAACGCTGTTAGTTTATCTCTTCTTTCTTTAGCCGCCGCTTCATCTAACACTTTCTGAGCCGCATCTTTCTTTTCTTGCTCAGTCATAGTTTTAGCTTTTAATGTTACTGAGTTACCTATCTCTGTCATTGCACCAGAAAATTCATTACCCGCTTTTGCAGAAATTGCATATGCTTTCTTTTGTTCAGCCGGCATTTTATTATATTCTTCTTGAGCCTTAACCATAGCCGCATCAAATTCTGCTCGTGTTACAGTTCCTTTCTTTAGTCCTTCAACCATTGTACCAAGTTGTGGATTTAGATTTAATAAGGCTTTACCCATTGCAGTAGTAGGCGCACCGTTAGTTACTACCATTTCAGCAACTGCGTCACCTATTTGTTTGTTTTTAGCAGTATAAAAAGCAACAGTATCTCGTACAGCTTTTTCTTGATCGCCTAATGTTTTTACATACGTTTCAAATGCCGCATCTTGTGATCTAGCATCCATTTGATCAGCAAGTTCTCTTCTTGACTTACCTGTTAATTTAGATAGTCTATCAAGTTCTAAAATATAAGCCTTTGCACCATTAGTTTGTTGATTTGCGGTCATCTGCTGGAATCTAGCACCTCTAGCTTGAATTTTCATATAGTCAACAGTAAATTCTCCTACTTCTGACATAGTTAAACCTAAGCTAGTAAATTGATTAGAACTTTTAGCTAGTGTAGCTTGTAATTTAGCAAACTGTCTAACACCATCTCCGCCGTTTAAATTTAAACTTGCAAAAACTTCTGAGCTATTAATTACAATGTCTTTAAAACTATCCATATCCATTGCAGTCGAAGCCGCAATTTTTCTAAACTCTTGTAAACCACCGCCAACATCAACACCTACTGCTGATAGTTCTCTAAAGTCTTGAATTTGATTATCTATTGTGGATACTAATAGTTGACCAATAGAAGCTAATGGTCCACCAAAAATAGGTATTGCACTAGCCGCGCCTGCAATATGACTAGTAAAGTCACTGATTTGAGTCCCGCCAGTAAGTAATTCTCCTGCTAATCCTTTAACAGCATTAAATATATGTCCGGCACCGCGAGACATTGCATTTCCAGCTTTGTCAGCAGAATCTTCTAATTCGTCTAATTCTTTAGATGTATGGCCTGATTGTTTAGCTAAATCTAATAAAGAATCTTTAGCTTTACCAGCTCCGCCAGCTCCACCGCCGCCACCTTGCATAGCTTTGAGTAGCTGTTTTAAAGTTGCTTCAGTGGCCGCATTTTCGAGGTTTACTTCCTCTTGACCAATGGTACCTGTGACGTCTGCCATAAATTATAAATCCTATTAAGTACGCATATAAATATAAGAGATACATACTTGTATAATGTATTTATACGGAGAAAAACATGAATGAAAATAATGCGCCAGGAGTAACTGAAATAACTGCTACAGGTGCTAACCCTTTAAAGAAATACTTTAGACAACCTAAATTGTATATTACGTTGCCTAGTAAAGGTAGTTGGTACCGTCAAGGGTCAATTCAAATGACCGAAAATAACGAACTACCAGTCTTTGCAATGACAGCTAAAGATGAATTAACTTTAAAGACTCCAGATGCACTACTTAATGGTGCGGCAACTGTTGAGATTATACAAAGTTGTATACCAAATATTAAAGATGCATGGGCTATGCCTAGTATTGATGTCGATGCATGTTTAATTGCAATACGTATTGCATCTTATGGTGATCAAATGGATCTTACTATTCAGCCTCCAATGGCTAAAGAAGAAAAGATATTTGCATTAGATTTAAAACAATTATTAGAAACTATGGGACAATTTAATTTTATTGAAGATGTTGCTATGTCATCACCTGATTTTCAAGTTAAAGTTAGACCAGTATCTTATAAAGAGTTTACACAAGCACAGTTAACAACATTTGAAGAACAAAGAATGTTTACTATTGTTAATGATGCTGAGATGAATGAAGAAGAAAAGTTAGAAAAGTTTGGAAAAACTTTTAGTAAACTTAGAGATCTTACAGTTGGAATTATTACTGACAGTATTGTATCGATTACTGCCGGCGATGATATAGTAACTAATAGGCAACATATTAATGACTTTATTAGTAATGCTGAAAAGGGTGTGTTTGACGATATTACTAAACATATCGAAATACAAAAAGAAAACTTTGCTGTTAAACCAATGACTGCGGCTTCTGATCCAGAAGATATTGCTAAAGGTGCTCCGGAAACTTACGAAGTACCAATTGTTTTTGATCAAGCAAATTTTTTCGCCTAAGGATCCTTAATTGGTCAATTGACGAGATCCTAAGAGAAGTAGAAGACCTTAAAGGACAAGCTAAAGAATTCCGCCATTCAGTACTAAAATTAATGTGGTATATGCGAGGAAGTATCAGCATGGACGAAGCATTTATGCTTAGTCACGAGGATCGAAGTCTTATTAACGATATTGTTAAAGAAAATTACGAAGATACTAAAAAATCTGGATTGCCGTTAATTTAAATATCAGCTACTGGTATTGGTGGTGCTGGTGCACTTTTTGGTCCTGGTATATAAGATGCATTTAATTTATCTGGTGAACCTACTGGTGGCTTCTTAGTTCCTAGTAGCATTGCTTTTACTTCTGCCGCAACGCCAGCTTTCTTAATTTCATCTGCAAGGCTTGCTAACATTTTTTCACTAGCCTTTATGTTATCCATACCGCTACTATAATTTGCTTTTGATTTTTCATCAGGTGATACTGTTCCATCTTTATTGGCATCTGCATCATCAAATCCGTCGCCATCTGCATCAACTGGTTCGTCTGCTGTAGGCTCGGGTGCTTTTGATTTTGGATCTAGTTCAACTTTATTAGATTGTCCAATAGCTACAATTTGTTCGTCAGCTAATCCGTTATCACTAAGTATGGTCATTACTGCACCAGTATCAGTTGGTTCGCCAGCTTTTTTCCATGCCTTCATTAATTTTTCTTTTGTAACTTTATTAGCAAGTTGCTTACCTGCGTCTTTAACACCTGCTACAGTTTTACCTATACCTTTTTGAGCCGCGGCTCCTACAGCATCAACACCTTTGTTTACAGTTTTAAGTAAACTGCTTCCTGCACCCATTGCGGCTTTACCAATCTTACTACCAATTGAGTTAGGATTGTTTAACGGCAATTCACCTTGCTTAGGCGGTGCTTCGGCAATAAACTGTTCAAACAAATGTGTATATGCTTCTTCGTAATCTATAGATTCTGTATTCTTTACACCTTGTCCACCTTTAAGATTCAGTTCACCTTGTGCTGGTTTAAATTCAGCAGTTGCTAATGCTCCTCCAAGTGCAACTGCCGCCGCACCTTGCATAATTTTTTCAGCCATGTCTTGCTTAAATGTATCGATGCCTGTTTCTAAGTCTGCTGTTTCTTTCCATGTATCAAACATGTCCATCATTCTGTCTTTTTGGTCTTCTGGTAGTGAATCAATGATTGCCCAGAATTCACTGTCCATTGTTTCCGGACCTACAAATACTTTAGACATTGAGTAAACAATATTTCCTTCTGCATCTACACCTTCAACTGAACCTGTAACTAATGCACTCCATGGTTTGTCTGAACCTGGAATTTTAGTTTCAATAGTCTTTTTAAATACTGATCCTGCTTCATACTCGCCTTCAAGACCGTCAATTACTTGTGGTGTACTACCTGCAAAGTCTTTTATTGAAGTGTCAGCTGAAATACTTGTACCCATAAATTGTCGGGTTGAAACTGCTTTTTCCATTTGATAAACTGATTGAAGTTTTTCAACTTGTTCTGGACTTAAATCAAATTCATCACCGAGTTTAGTAATTCCTGTACTTGTTGGTTGTTCACTTGTGTCCATACCAAGTTGGTTCATTTCTTCTTTGCTGTACTCTGCTTTTACAGTTCCTTTAACACCTACATCTCCGTCTGGATCAGCAGTACTTGTTGTGTCAACTGTGTCTTTGCCAGTGCCACCTACATCTTGCTCGGGACCTGAACCGTAGTCGCCTTCATCACCTAACTTATCTGGATCTGCTAAAGTAACGTTTGCGTCACCTGTAATGTTTTGTTTTACAACAACGTCAATACCTTCACCTTCAATATTAAATTTAGTTTGAAGATTGTCAATTGCTTGTTTTACATTTTCACCATCTGGTTCAAGTTCGAATATTTTATCGTTTAATGCTTTTAATTGTTGATCTAATACTTCTTTTGCTTCAGCGTCTAACTCAGGTATCATCTGTACCATTGCTGTACGTGTTTGAATAAGTTCTTTAATTGCTTCAGAATCTAAGTCTTCAATACTGTTTGCACCCATGGCTGTTAGTTGTGTTATATCTATCTCGCCATTAGTAGTCATAAATGTTTGTGTAATCTCTGCTGGGAACATATCTTCTGCTGTTCCTGATATAGCATCGCCTAATGCACCTGCAATAGCACCAATTGCCGCGCCTTTAACACCCTTACCAACTGCTGTAGAAAGTTTATCACCTTTCATAGTGTTGTTTGCCATCTTGATAAAGAAACCAATTGCGGCACCACTAAGTATTCCACCACTTGCAAATGCAAGTAATGATGTCATTGCACCAATAATAAATGCACTCTTAGCAGGACTTTCTTTTGCAAAGTCTCCCCAAGATTCTATTCCTTTAAGAACTTTTTGACCTACTGGATTGCCTTGTAGTTGTTTCTTTAATTGTAATTTAAGTTTTTCAAACTGTGCATCAAAGTTTTTAATTGGTCCGCTGTTTTGTGCTTGTGTTGCTAGTTTATTAAGTGTATCGGTTATCTTTGCTGTTTGTTTAGCAATACTACCGCCAGCTTTGCCTAATGCTGTTTTATTATTACCGCCAGCTGTTGCACTTGCTTCTGCAGATGTAAAGATAGCATCAATTTGTTGAGGAGTTAATTCAGCTTCTAAAAGTTTATTATAGCTTTCCATTAATGGCCAAAGGGTTTTCTCCCAATTGCCTATGTGTATACGCTGTGCCTCAGTAAGCACATTCCAACTTTCATTTAAAATAGTTTGTGATTTTAAATTATAATTTGTAATTTCAGTAACTTGCATTATAACATCCCTGCTAATGATTTCTTTTGAGCATCATTTAACTTATCAATTTTAGCTTTTAGATCTGGACTTATCTTGCCAGGTTTTCCTGTAGGACCTGCTTTTGCTCCAGCTGTTCCGCCACCAACTCCTGCTTTACCAGTCTTAGCTTGCATTTTATCTAAGATACCGCCTGCAGAATTTTTCTCTGCGCCAGGTGCGCCAGCACCACCGCTAGGTGCAGAAGCCGCATTTCCGCCTGTAAGTTTATTACGTGCGGCCTGCTTCAATACATCCATAATAGTTTTTTTATCAAGTACACCATCAGGTAGCTTCATACCACCTGCAGATAATTTATTTTGCTTCATAAATTGTGCAAAGTCTTGGGCTGTCATGTTTTTATCATTTTTGCCATTAATGCCTTGCCATCTTTTTAGAGTTTTATACAAGTTATTAGCTTCTTTACCCATATCAGCACTACCTTGCATACGCTCACCACCAGGTAATTTACCAGCAAGACCTTTAAGAGTATTCATAGTACTACTAGTAGGCTTTTCATCAATTCTTTTATCTTCATTTACAATATCATAGACATTCATGAGTAATCCTTAAACTTTATTACTTGTATTTAGTGTATTAACTTCGTTAATACAAGTTTTCGTTAACACTCAAACTACAACACTTCGTTTTGATTTAAATGATTTAAATATGAATTATATAAAAAGCATTAATACGAATGTATTAATGTTTATACTTCATGTAGATTGTTTCAGTCAGACGGAACCTATTTACTGGTTCCATCTAATCTTGACTTCATGTGAGTTCGTCACAGCCGAGACTTGGAAATAGGTAATTGTTTATACACTTAGTTCAATGGGCTCTGACCTTACCCAACCTACGTCGACATCGCTTACGCTACCTCTCGCTTCGTTCCTATTGCTAAAGAGTTTTTATGAACTGTGTTGTGTTTTTTGACTGGCAACATTCAATCTACATCAATCCTGCGCCTTATTACCAGACGTGGCTCAATGTGTTACGTGTGTTCCTTTACGGATACTTTTTACACAGCGGTATTATAAACTAGCCCGCTAACTTTATGTGTTGCTTGATTTGCCTAAGTGTTCTTTTAGTATTTGAGAACCGCCAACTCTAACATTGATAATACCATTATAGTAATCATCTGTTTCAAGTACTCTGCGTTCAAATTGTTCACGTGCCTCTAAGTAACTTGCAATGCCTCTACTTGGACAAATATGAATTATTTCTCTTGTGAACTTGTCCTCACCGAGCTCTAATACATCTGCATTAAGTCGATCACTGGATCCCCAATAGTTTCTCCAGTCACTTTCTTTAGTGCCTCGTCTTTTGTTTTTTTTGCCTTTAAGTGGTGGCTTAGTTGTCTTAAATTTTGCTAGTTTCTTGCCTACGTACTTCATGCCATTGACTTTATTTGTTATCAAGTAAACAAATGCTTCACACCCTAAGGGTAGATCATCTATTTTTTTACCTTGATAAGTCCATTGCATACGGATACTTATTATTACTTGCCTTTAATTGCCTCTTTTTTGGCTCTGTGTTTTTGATGTATTTCATCACTTCTAAGTTTAGCATATTTTCTTATTTCTCGCAACCATTTTCTGCTCTCTGCATGTGTTCTATGAGAATTTCTAGCTTCAAAATTTTCGTTTGCTTTAAAATAAGACAAATATGCTTGTACTAAGGAGTCATGTGGATCTTCTGTCATTCTAAAATCTCAATATCGTTTTCGTAACTAGTAAACCCGTTTTCTTTAATAACTTTCATTACATTATTAACCCTACCAATAAGTTCGTCTTTGTGGGATATAAGATAAACGTTCTTATCGCCTTCTCTACCCATCTTTTTAAGGACACTAAGTGAATTTTCAACACCAGCAGTATCCATACCGCTATCAATAAGTTCATCAATAAACATTAAGTTAATTTTTTGATATAAACTTTCCCAAACATCACGGAATGCAAAGCTCATACCGAGTATAAGTCTATTACGTTCTCCTCTTGATAAATTATCAAAGTCTAGATCTTGTCCTAGTTGCGTAATTTCAACAGCTAGGTCATTTTGAAACACTACTTGATGCGGAAGTCCTAACTTATCTAAGTAGTATGTCAGCCTATTGTTAAGATACATTAAGTTTTGATCAATAATCTTCTTACGTATGAAGCTATCTTTGTTAGTGAGTAATTTTAATAAGAAGTCTTGATGATCTTTAAACTCAGTTAAGCTATTAACTACACTCCAATTAACTTCTTGCATAGCACTATTGTTTAATTCGTCAATTTGTGTTTGATACGGGTCAATATCTTGTTCTTTATTAGTTAATGCACTTTTTAAACTGTCAACATTTTGCCTATGTTCGTATGCTTCTTTAGCATTTTCATAAAATGTAGTAGGTTTTCCGTTTATATCACCTATTTTATCTAATGCTGACATAACCTCAGTTACTTTACCAGTAATTTCTTTTTGATAGGCTAATGCATCTTCTAGTTCTTTAGATTTGCGGTCTGAAATCTCTGCTTTTTTGTCTGCATGTAGTTCTTGACCACAAGTATAACACTTAGCATCATCTAAATCTGCGATATCTTTAGATGCTTTTTCAACACTCTTATCAGCACGTACTAATGCTGGCTCTAATGTACTTAATTCTTTTTTAAGAGCCAAAATAGCATTGTTATGCTCAGTCCAATTTGCTAGTTTTTCATGTAATTCTAGTTCTATGTCAATATCTAAATGTTCTAGTTCGTCGATACTTACTCTTAACTTTTGTACGTCTTGATCTTTCTTTGATAGCCATGCACGTTGCGTTTTTTGTAAACTTTCGACAGTTGCACCAATTTTTTCGTTTGCACTTTGAATAGCATTAATCTTTAATGTTTCTTCTTGGATAGCATCTTTGGTTTGTCGTGTTTGTTCTTTAAGTGCGTCTGCTTTTTCACTTAAAATAGTAATACCGAGCAACTGTTCAATAATAGCACGTTGATCATTTTGACGCATACTTAAAAACGGTTCAGTATAAGTGTTTAATGCAAGTATATGCTTAAACATATCATGACTCATGTCAAGTAAATCGTTAATATACTCTTGTGTTTTGCGTGAATCACCTTGAGACTCGTCTGTCATCTCTTGTTCTTGGTTATCAACATAAAATTTTAGTACATTGGGCGATCTACCACGCTCAATACGGTAATCAATATTATTTTTTTCAAAGTGTAATGTAACTAACATACCTTTTGAGTTAGTTTTGTTGATTAAGTTGTTGCGTTTGATGTTTGTAAGAGCTGTACCATACAATGCATAGCTCAATGCATTAATAATAGTAGTCTTGCCTGTACCATTACGTGATCCAGTGTCGTCTCCGCCTTGGTCTAAGTTTTCACCTAGAACAAGTGTTAAATTTTCTTTATCGAAGTCAACAGCCTGAGTCTGATTACCCACACTCATAAAGTTTTTTACGGTTAAATCTTTAATCTTAATCATAGTTCGTTATAAATGTCCATTAGCATCTTCTTATTGAAGTTGTCTGAGTCGATTGCGGCAATTTCGCCAGCAACAATTTGATCAACACTTTCAAATTGCTGTATATCTAGTTCTGTATTAATTTCTTCTAGTTGTTTTTGCGGTATTAAACTAATTTCTCTACATTTATATTGGTTAATAAATGTTTCTTTAACAAAACTAGCTTCTTCAAAACTAATAGGCAAGTCTAAGTTAACTCTTAAGTACATGTTAGGCTTAATAAGTTTATCCTGCTCATCAATTAACTGACTTAGTTTAATTGTACGGTACTTTGGACAGTCGGCCCAGTCGATATACTCGGGTTCTTTACTATTTTCTTTATCTAGTATCATCATTCCTCGAGCATCGTCCCATGCGTCAGCATAGTTGTGCGGAAATGCATTACCAATATAATGTACTTTACCTTGTTTTTGTCGTTTATGGAAGTGTCCACTGAATACATACTCTTGATGTTCAAAGTGTTCAGCACGTAACTCGCCGTGATCGGGCATTTGTACCATTGCGTTCATATAGAAACTAGGTAATTCAAAATGTCCAAACAAGTACTTTGCTTTTATATCTTTAATCTTTCGCCATTCGTCTCCTACTAGCCAAGGAACAAGAGCAACATCATCATTTACTAGTATTTCGTCTACTACAACAATACCAGGAATGTGCTTTGCCCATTCTGTTGACTTTACGTCACGTTTATCTTTGTAGTACAAGTCGTGATTACCAGCAAACATGTAAAAATTATCAAATGCTTTGCCTAATTTTTCTAAACAACGAATTCCTGCATCCATTGTAGTAAGATTCAAACTATTTCTATTGTGGTTCCAGTCACCGCAAAAGATCCCAGTCTCACAACCGTTTTCTTTTGCATTTTTAATAAACCAATCAACAAAATCTTCGCAATCTTGATTGTGTACTTTGCTATTACCTTTCAATCCTAAATGGATATCAGTAAAAACCGCCGCTTTTTTAAACACTTATAATTCCTCTATGATTTAACTAACATTATACAGTAGAAACTTAACAAAGTCAACGACCTATTTTGCCGCATTAATTTTATCAGTTTCTCTTTTCTGTTCAGCTTCCCATTGTCCTTGATTTTGTCTTGTAAAACTAGGGTTCATATCGTTCATTTCGAGGATATCGTCTCTAATGTTTTGATTACGCTTTTCTATATTAATAACTCTAACAAAACTATTAGTTACAGCCGCAGTATAGTAAGCAAATGGATTTTGTGACTTAGATTCGTCAAATTGTAAGCCAATTTGTGCTAATTGTAAAATAGCTTGTCCTCGCATTTCGTCATTATATGTGTATCCGCGAACATTTCCTCTTGTTGCATAACGATCACACAATTTCATCCACATCATAGCAAGTTTATTAGTAGCTTTACCTGATGTCTTGTCAAAATGTCCGTTTTCCATGCCACCTTGCCAGTGTGATTTACCAACTAGTTGTAAATTACCGCTATCGTCAAATTTATAATGTTTAAATGGAGGAAAATTAAGTTTTGTTTTTGTATCTGCTATTGTTTTAGGGTTCTTTTTACGTCCAGGCTCTTCTGGAATGTGATCAAACGTCATTATACGGAAGATTAATTCTTCTTTAGTAATACTAGTGTACTTGACTTCACACTCTGCTTGTTTAACTTTCTCCCCGTTTGCTTTTCTTCGTTCAAATTCTGCCGAACTAAGCTTCTTTGCTTTGTTACGTTTTGCTTCTGCAATAGTTCTAATGTTAATTTTATCAACGTCTAATAAGATAATGTCATAATTCGCATGGCCTTCTTCTGTATAGCTACAAAATGTGCTCTTTGATTTGTGTATTTCTTTTAAAATATCTTTGTTGTTTAAGTAATTTACTCTTCTAGCCATAGTTTCTCCAAGTTATAAGATGTTACATATATTATAATATACATACATTAAAAAGTCAACTAAATAATACTATAAGAAGGAGACGTTATGCCAAACCCATTCCAAAGTTTACAAAAGACTTTCGGCAGTGCAATTAATATAGTTAATACTGTTAAAAGAACCGTAGACTCAGTACAAGCATTTGCTGATAATCCACTAGGTTTTATGAAAGGTATACGTGGTATAAATTTACCTACAGATGCAATGCCAACATTTAAAACACGCACAGGAGCAACAGTAAAAACTCCTAGAGGCGAAAATGATTGGCGTGTTAGTTTAAGTATTCCTCCTATAATGCAAGGAATGCCTAAGGCTCTATTAAGTCCACTAACTCGCACAAACAACCGTATGGTGTTTCCTTTTACGCCAAGTATAATTTTCTCCCACTCTGCAAGTTATAATGCATTGCAACCTATACATACTAATTATCCTTTTTTTAATTATCAAAGCTCAGCTGTGGACGCTATAACTATAGCAGGAGACTTTTTTGTTGAAAATAATATCGATGCACAATATTGGATAGCCGCAGTAACATATCTACGTACTGTAACTAAAATGTTTTATGGTAACGGAGATAATGTTGGTAATCCGCCTCCTATTATAAAATTAAATGGGTACGGAGAATTTGTGTTTAACGATGTCCCTTGTGTGGTAACTTCATTTAATATTGATTTACCACAAGATGTAGATTATATTAAAGCAACAATGTCTGGAGGAACTGACGAAGGAACTGCTGATTATTATCCGGACCCAACATCACAAAGCGGACCAGATACATGGGTTCCGTCACAAAGTTTAATATCAGTAACAGTGCAACCAATTTATAGTAGAGCAACACAGTCAGAATTTAATTTAAATGACTTTGTTAGCGGTGACTTAATAAGTAGAGGAATTATTTAATGGCATCTTATTCTAATACTAGTCCCTGGAAAAATACTAAAATAGTAAACAGAAGATATCTAAATCATTTTGAAATCAGGCCAGTTCCTGCAGAATCAGACGATGTGCTTTATGTAATTGAAGCTCAATATACACATAGGCCAGATTTATTAGCATACGATTTATACGGAACTCCTAAATTATGGTGGGTATTTGCTCAACGTAATATGGATTCAATTAAAGATCCAGTATATGATATTGAAGCAGGCTTAGAAATTTACTTACCTAAGGGTCCTGCATTAAAACAAATGTTAGGAATTTAAACTATGCCACCTAATTTTAATGCATTAAGAAATAATATAACTAAAAAAGTAAGTTCTATGAAAGACCTTGTTCCTGATATTGCAGGACAGATAGAAACAGATTTTAAAAAGTTTACAAATGAAATTGATAATTTTACATCAGGGTCAATTGGAAACGTATTATCGGATCTTGGATTAAATGACGGCAGTGCTATCGGTAAAGTAACAGATAGAATTTTTAATGCAACAGCAAATAGTAGATCATATAGTAACAATTTTGATTCAAAACCAGGAAGTATAGGAACTAAGATTAAACCTGGACAAATGGTTCCTGGACAAAGTCCTGGTCCTTGGCCAAATGAGCTTGAAGGATTTGCTAGTATGAATTCAATTATAACTCTTTCAGCCCTAAGCAAAGAAGAAGTAGCAGATCCTGACGGAACGTATAGAAGTGCAGGAGTACGTCCTGAATCAATAATTTGTCGAAGCGGGGGTGCTGGCACTAAAAAAGTTAGGACAGCATACGAAAAAGTATTAGGTAAAACTGTAGAATTTTTTATAGATAATTTAGAAATGAATTCTATTGTATCACCTGTAGCAGGAAATGCAAACGTAAATAATATTTCGTTTACAGTTACCGAGCCATACAGTATGGGATTGTTTTACCAGTCTTTAAAAACTGCCGCAATTGACGGCGGATGGGCAAATTATTTACAATGTAATTTTATGCTTACTATTGAATTTGTAGGAACAGACGAAGACGGCAATATGGGAGTTGCACCTTATTCTAGAAGATTTATTCCAATTATTATTAATGAGTCGGTTTTTAATGTTACAGGCGCAGGATCAGAATATAGTTGTAAGGCATTAATAAGCAATGAAAGAGGATTTCAAGACGATGTACAGTCTATGAAAACAGATGTTAATATTACTGGTAGAACTGTTAGAGAAATATTACAGTCCGGAGGTCAGAGCCTAACAACGTTATTAAATACTAGACAACAAGATAAAGAAGAAAAAAATCAAGTAAACGTAGGCGACCAATATGTTATTATCTTTCCAGAAGATAAAACAAGTGCTTCTGGAAAGCCACCGCCTGCTACCCAGAAAAAGACTCCTATGGCCACATCTCAATACGGCGGTGATTACGGAGAATTTGATACATCAGGACGTATATCTAAACGAGAGCTTACTGAAATATATAGATCTATTACCGGCGATGCAGACGGCGAAGTTCCTTTAAATTACGACGAGTATGTTAATAGTATTACAGGTAGAGTTAAGGCTTCATCAGATTTAGGTAAAGCATTTAAAGAATATGCAAATAGTGATTTTGCAACTAATGTAATTGGAATGAGCCCAGTTATTAATAATACGGTTGAAACAGGACAATCGCCAATGGGTCAGCCAAAATTTTCTCAAGAAATGAAAGACACTTATCCTATTTTTGCAAGAGGATCAGCTGAGCTCCAAACTAGTGGTAGTAACAGAATGTTTAAATTTAGTTCTGGAACAAAAATAACACAGATTATTGAAGAAGTTTTAATTGTAAGCACATACGGACAATCACTTGCACAACAATTACAAGATATTAAAGATCCTACAGGGATGGTTACTTGGTACAAAGTTGAAGCCGATGTGTATCCTGTAGGCGATAACTCTGAAGTTGCTAGAACTGGTACTTCAGCAAATATATATGTTTATAGAGTTGTACCGTATCAAGTACATTCTAGTATCTTTGCTAATCCAGCAACACCTTCGGTTGGCATAGATAAACTAAAACAAGAAGTAGCAAAAGAATACAATTATATCTATACTGGTAAGAATAAAGATATTATAGATCTTGAGATATTATATGAATTTCAATACAACCGTGCATTTAGTGCAGACGTAGGTTCAAGTAGTGCTAACCAAAGAAAAGGAGCGGGTAGCCAAGCAGTTGCAGGTAACCCAGATATGGCATTAAAAACTGGAGACGGCATGGCGTTTTCCGACGACAGTGCTTACGTTCCTCCAGAAGGTATGCCTAATCAAATTGAAAGTATTAATGCTATAGCAAAAGCTAGAGGCGGTAGTGAAATATCTAATTCAGATATTGCAATTACTAGAATGTTTAATGATAATTTAAATGCCGCAACTCCGGATATGGTTAATGTAAACTTAAACATTATAGGTGACCCATTTTATCTAAGCGATAATGGTGCTGGAAATTACCATGCAGGAGATACTTCATTTAGTGGAATGACTAGTGATGGTACTGCTAATTATAACAACGGTCAAATATATATAAATGTACTTTTTAGAACTCCGATTGATATTAATACAGATTACGGAGAATACACATTTCCTGAAGATTTATTATTAGTAGAGTCGTTTAGTGGCATTTATAAAGTAAACGAAGTTAACCATAAATTTGAACAAAATAAATTTACACAAGATCTAGTATTATTAAGAATGCCAAATCAACAAAATACTAATAGTACTGCCGCTACATCAGCACTAGTAAAAGCTGAACAAATTGAAGCGTTAAACGAAATAGCACTAAAAGCACAAACACTAGCAAATAAAGCAATACAAGAAATAGATTTTCCTAGTAATATAATAGCATATCAAGATGAATTAGCAGAACTGCTACCAACAATACAAGAACTCGGAACTATTGCTGAACAAGCAAAGGCATCGTTAAATAGTGATGCACTAGCTACGTTTGGAAGAGTTGGTGATTTAGCCAAACAGTTAGAAGCTTCTATGGGAGATTTTGACCTAGCAAAAGTTGGAAGTAACTTCCAAGGAATTGTAACTAATCTTGAAGGATATACTGGAGTTAAATTGGATCAAATTTTGACAAGTACACTACCGGCCGCACCAGACTTATCAGCCTTTGGCGGAATTGGTCCAAGTGTGGGATCAATAAGTGCCGCGGCTAGGCAGTCAGCCGCAATAGGATCAGCAGAAATTAATTCATTAAACAATAATTTAAAAAATAAAATAGGCGGAGCAACTTCTTATATTGGAAATATTGACGGCTATAATAGTGTTAATACAATCGGCGGAATGACCGAGGCTGAGGCAAATAGAATAAAAAATAAATTAACACTACCAGAAGTAAATTTACCAAAAGTAGACCTTGGTGGTAGTAGAAGAATTAAAAACGATCTTACTGGTAGATGGGAGCAATTTAACTAATGGTTGCTAAGAGAGCTAAAAATTATATTAACAAAAGTTCTACTGGCCCATTTGAGGCTATTGTAGTTAATCATCTAGATCCTCATTACATGGGAACACTCCAAGTTGAATTATTAAAACAAACAGCATCGGGTAACCAACCTGAACGTACTGGACAAATGGTCGAAGCTAGATATCTAAGTCCGTTTTATGGAGTAACACCGCTAACTGCAACATCAAATAATGAAGGATATAAACATTCACAAAAGTCATATGGTTTTTGGGGCATCCCTCCAGATGTCGGAACTACTGTATTAGTAATACTTGTAGAAGAAAATTTATCTAAAGCATTTTGGATAGGATGTGTACAAGAAGAAAATATGAACTTTATGCTTCCAGGATATGCTGGTACAGATAATTTAGCAGATTTTGGTAGTAGAGCACCTGCTACAGAATATAATAAGCGACTAAATTCTGTAAAACTTAAAGATGCTACAAAATATAGAAAGCCGGTACACGGTGATTTAGCAAGAAGTTTAATACAACAAGGATTACTCCAAGACGATATTAGAGGTATTACTACGTCGAGTGCTAGAAGAGAAGTTCCTAGTGCAGTATTTGGTATTAGTACAGGTGGCCCACTTGATAAAAGACCAAATGCACCTAAGGATGGCCTAGGGCCTTTTGGTACAAAAGCTAGTATCCATACTCATCGATTAGGTGGATCGTCGTTTGTTATGGATGACGGCGACGATAAATTTATAAGAAAGGGCAAAGCTGAAGATTCTCCTATGGAGTATGTAAATCTTGAAGCGGCCGAAGAAGGCGGCGATCCTACATTACCTGCTAACGAACTACTACGATTAAGAACTCGTACAGGACATCAATTATTGATGCATAATACTGAGGACTTAATCTATATAGGAAATGCAAAAGGTACTGCTTGGATTGAACTTACTTCAAATGGTAAAATTGACATTTATGCCGCAGATAGTATTAGTGTGCATACACAAGTTGATTTAAATTTTACAGCAGATAGAGATATAAATTTTACAGCTGGAAAAAATTTAAATATGGTTGTAGGTAAAGACATTAAAGCCACAACAGGATCTAATATGAATTTTGTTGCAGGAGCAAATGCATTATGGAATGTAGGCGATGCATATGAAATAGCGGCTGGTGAAAATATTACACAACATGCAGAAGGAAATTCAACATATTCTTCAACTGAAAATGCAAATTTTTTATCAGCTGATAATGTATTCATTGGATCTGCAGGTGCAAACGTAAACATTGATGCATTTAATAATTTTCATTTAAACGCAGACAAAGAAGGACATATACATTTAGGTACAGATTTACATATTCAAAGTAAAGGTGAAACAGATATTAAATCAACAGGCGAAATGGCTGTACAGAGTACTGCTAGTATGAGAATACATAGTGAAAATACATTAGATATATTAGGTGCTGAAGCAACAAAAATTTCGTCAACTACTAGTTTAGATATTAATGGCGGATCTACAATTAAAGCAACAGCAGGACAAATAGATTTAAACTCAGATGGTGCTATTGCTTCGCTTGCGGCCGCAGGACAAGCAGAAGGTGCAACTGTGCCTGTTGCTCCAACACCAACTGCTCCGGAACCTCCTACATTAGCTGATCAAGCATCTAGAATACCACAGCATGAACCTTGGTACGAACACGAACACTTAAATCCGGCACTTTACACACCAGAAAAAACTGTAGCAAACACGCATCAAGAACAAACATATGTACCACGTATTTCTGATACCTTTGCAAAACAAATTGGTGTACCGGTGTTTGGACAACCAACTCCAAAACTTGAACCTAAAACAAACGATGCAGGTGATGTAGGAGTTAGCTCAAGCGGAACTTACGTTGATCCGGGCACTACACAAAATGAGTATGGCGGACAATTTGGTGAGTATGATACAGTTGATAGAAGAAAAACAGGAACTAGAAACGCAACAGGAGCACCTATTACAGGTGATAAGCGTGAAAGAGGTAGAATATTAGCGTCACGTATGCGAGCCGCAGGATTTACAGACGACGAAACATTACTATCAATTATTGCAGTATGTAATACTGAAAGTAATTTACTCCCTGCAGAAGAAGCAAGTTATGGTAATAATACTAATAGCTATATTAGAAGTATATTTAAAACAGCAACTAGAGGAGTTAGCGAAGGCGCTTTAACTTCAGCAAAATCTACAAAAACTTCTTTCTTTGAACTAGTATATGGTAATAATAATAAAAAAGGTTTAGAGCTAGGAAATCAATTTGATGGCGATGGCGGAAACTATATTGGTAGAGGAATTATACAGCTAACTGGTAGAGATAATTATGAAAGATTTGGCAAAAAAGCAGGACTTATAGACGAAACATTAAAAGACGGCCCTCCAGGATCTGGTATAGGTCTAGAAACAAACAAAAATCCATTTGGTGTTACAATTTTAGATAATCCAGATTTGCTCAAAACAGATTATGTAACTAGTTGTGATATTGCCGCACAATATCTTTTAGAAAGATATAAGCCTAATAGAGGAAAAGGAATATTAGGTGATTTAAGATTATGTATTAATCCTGGAGGATTTGATCATGCATATCCTAAAGATTTAGCATTCCGTAAAAAAATTGATAGCTCTTGGTTAGAAGAACCTAAAGCTGAACAAACTGCTAATATTAGCAAAAATGTTCAAGATGCCGGTGGCGTTCAAGAAAGACGTAAAGGACCGTTCTAATGTGTAATGTTTTTATACCTGAAGCAAAAGTAGTAAGACCAAGATCAATATCAGATCTTAGCTATCAAGCCGCAGATTTAGAATCTGGCAGATTTAATTATACTGGCGAAGCATCAAATTTAGAAGGTGATTATCCTCAATCTATTGGCGGCATGAATGCAAATAAAGGATCACCAATAGCATATGCTGACGTTGGCCCAGTTCCATCAGGTCCTGGTTATGAAAAACTTAAAGCAATACTAGAAAACGCAAATGCCGGAGATTGGAAAGAAAGAGGTAATCCTGGAAATCCAAATATATTAGCTACCTACGAAGTATGCGGGTTATCTTATAAGAGCGACGGTAGCTCAATGGCTAATGCTTGGTGTGCGGCATTTGTAAGTTGGGCATTAAAAAATGCTGGGATAGAAAGTTTACGTTCAATGGGAAGTCAAACATATAGAACATATGGTTCTGAAGTTGACTGGAGGACATTAGATAAAATTCGTTATTTAGACATTGTAGTTTTTAAATCAAGGAAGCGTTCAGGCGGGCATATTGGATTTATAGTAGGTGCAGATCCAAAAACAAACAAACTTAAGGTGCTTGGCGGGAATCAAGGAAATGATGTTAAAATATCAACATATAGTGTTTCAAATACAAGCCAGTATGTTGTAAATATTAAAAGAAATTGGGATCTACCAGCAGAGTTTGATAAACCGCTATTTGGTGCAGATAAACTTGTTGTTGATGCAACTTCAACAGGTACAGAAAGCACCACAACCTAAGTAGGTAAATACGTTATGAGCACATTAGAAAAAGATATTTTTGAAAGAATAAAAGTTACAGGCCGAAAGTCAACTACTGTCTCGAGACAATCGGCGTCGAAGGCATACAGGGGATTAAGTTCAGTTAATCCTGAAAATACTTCAACTACATTATACGATCTTGCGTTAATTAAGCAAGACTTAATTAACTACTTTCATATTAGGCAAGGCGAAAAATTAGAAAATCCTGAATTTGGAACAATTATTTGGGAAGTGTTATTCGAACCGATGACAGATCAATTAAGAAGTGCAGTAGCAAAGAATGTTACTGAAATTGTAAACTATGATCCACGCACACAAGTAAATCAAGTTACAGTTGATTCGTTTGAGACTGGAATACAGATTGAAATAGACCTTACATATCTTCCTTACAACATATCAGAATCTATGCGTTTAACATTTGATGAAAACAATGGTTTGATGTCGTAATAAACTACGCAGTTATCCTAAACCAATAAATACATGTGAGTGAAGGAAGGTAATATATGTCAACAACAGATAGACAAAATAGGTTATTAGTAGCAGAAGATTGGAAGAGGGTTTACCAAAGTTTTCGTAACGCTGATTTTCAAAGCTACGATTTTGATAATCTAAGACGAACAATGATATCATACTTGAGGACTAATTATCCTGAAGATTTTAATGATTATATTGAATCAAGCGAATACCTTTCTTTAATTGATTTGATTGCTTTTTTAGGTCAAAATATTTCCTTCCGTATTGATCTAAATGCAAGAGAAAACTTTTTAGAATTAGCTGAACGTAGAGAATCAGTTCTCCGTCTAGCACGGTTACTTTCTTACAATCCAAAGCGTAATCAAGCCGCACAAGGGTTACTTAAAGTTACTAGCATTTCAACAACAGAAGAAGTTGTAGATAGTAACAACTTTAATTTAGCAAATCAAGAAATACAATGGAACGATCCTACTAATACTGATTGGTATGAGCAATTTATTAAAATAATGAATACTGCATTACCAGTTAATGGAACATTTGGTCGACCTCTCAAAAAAGAAAATGTTGACGGCGTTCCCCACCAACAATATAGATTTAATGCAGTAAACACAGATATTCCAAAATATGGCTTTAATAAAACAGTTCAAGGATCTAGTTTAGATTTTGAAGTTGTTTCTACAGATATTGATTCGGATTTAAAAAGTATACAAGAAGAAATTCCACTAACTGCAAATAGTTTTGCATACTTATTTAAAGATGATGGCAAAGGACCGTCAAGTAGTAATACAGGATTCTTTTGTATGTTCAAACAAGGATCACTTGACAGTGGTCAATTTGTTGTTAATAATCCTACAACAAATCAAATAATTGATATTGATGCAACTAATATTAACAACGACGATGTATGGTTATATAAATTAGACTCGTCAGGACAAGAAGCAGAATACTGGACAAAAGTTGAAGCTGTTGAAGGCAACAATGTTATCTATAATAGCATTAGTAAAAAAGTTAGAACAATATATAGTGTACTTACTAGAGTAAGTGACAGAGTTAGTTTAGTATTTTCCGACGGTACTTTTGGTGAATTACCAAAAGGTGTATTTAAAGTCTTTTATAGAACTAGTAATAATCAAAGATATGTAATTAAACCGCAAGACATGACCGGAATACAAGTAAGAGTTCCGTATCTAAGTAAAAGTAACGTAATTGAAACAATTACACTTAATTTAGAATTAAAATATACAGTGTCTAATAGTACTACTAGTGAATCAAACGATAGCATTAAACAAAATGCTCCGTCAACATATTATACACAAAATAGAATGGTTACAGCAGAAGATTACAATGTTGCTCCATTAGGTATAAGTCAAGATATTATTAAAGTTAAATCAGTTAATAGGTTTGCAAGCGGAATTAGTAGATACTACGACTTATTAGATTCTACAGGAAAATATAGTAGTACTAATTTATTTGCAAATGATGGTATTATATATAAAGAAAATTTAACTCAAAAAGACAGTTTTCCTTACACAACACAAACAGATATTGAAAGTGCTATTACAAATAAAATAGAACCAATATTAAAAGACAGAAGAGTTTTAAATTACTACCTTACAAATTTTACAAAAATTATTACGTCTGATTTAAAAGCAGAATGGGTGCAGGTTACTACAGATACTAATAGAGGAACAGGATATTTAATAGACGAAAGTGATGCAAAATATAAAGTAGGATCTTTTACAGCTAATAATCTTAGTTTGTTAGAAGCAGGGTCACTACTAAAATTTGAAGCACCTGCAGGGTATCATTTTATGGTAGGTGACAAAACTACACTTATGATAGGAGATGCCAATCACCCTGGGTCTTTAACTTACAAATGGGTAAAAGTAATCAGTGTTAATGGTGACGGCACAACAAATACTACAGCAGGTTTAGGACCAATAGTATTAAATGACAGTATTCCATCAACTGCATTATTAACAGAGATTAGACCTAAATTAAGTACAAAAATACTTAATTCTGTTAAAACACAAATTATTGATCAAGCGTTTGCTAATAATACTTTTGGCTTGCGATACGATGTATCTACTAGACAATGGAGAATTATTACAGAAGTAAACCTAAATACTACTAGTCCATTTAGTACAGGTAAAACAGGTGATGTTAGTAGTCAAAATTTAGATGCAAGTTGGTTACTGTGGTTTAAAACTGATGGCGAAAAATACGATATTACATATAGAGCAATGCGTTATGTATATGAAAGTGATAATGAGATTAAATTTTATTATGACAGTAGTGATAAAATTTATGATAATAAAACAGGAAAAATTATTAAAGATAAAATTGAAGTATTAAGTATTAATACTCTACCCGGTAGTACTACTCCTTTTACAAAAGATTATAATTTTGAAATTACAAAAGAATATAGAGACAATGATGGATATGTCGATACCAAAAAAGTAGAAATATCTTTCTTTGATGACGACGATGATGGTGTTGTTGATAACCCAAATTCGTTTATTGATATTGTACAAGAAACAATATCACCGACTACAAAATATATTTTCGAGAAAAAATATACTACTACTGATGGAGTTGAAGATTTCAAATATGTAAAAGCAAACGTCGAAAATATTAGTGTACTAACAACTGAATCGGCAATGAATGCATATAGTTCTTATGATGCATTAGAAGTTTTTTACTACATTGATACTGGATTATTTAAGCAACTATCAACTGATAAACTTACATTAACACAAATATCAACTTATAAAGCATTTTTAGGAAGATCAGATTTAAAATTTAGGTACGTACATGCCGCAGACAATAATAAAAGAATTGATCCTAGTAGTACAAATTTAATAGATATTTACATGTTGACTCGTTTATATGATAACAGTTATAGACAATGGCTTAACGGAGATATTGCAGTAAAACCAATGCCGCCAAGTAGCGATCAACTTTATAGAAGTTATGGTGTTGCGTTAGATAAAATTAAATCTATTAGTGATGAAGTAATTTATCATCCAGTAAAGTATAAAATACTTTTTGGTCCATCAGCGGAGGCTAGTTTGCAAGCAACCTTTAAAATTGTAAAAAATGTAGAAACAGTTACAAATGATAATGAAATTAAATCAAATGTAATAAACGCAATAAATGAATATTTTAGTTTAGAGAATTGGGAATTTGGCGAATCATTTTACTTTTCAGAATTATCAACGTATATAATGAATCAGCTTGCACCTAATATTAGTTCTATAGTAATTGTTCCAAATGAAGACACACAAGCATTTGGATCATTATACGAAATTAAGTCAGAGTCAGATGAAATTTTTATAAGTGGAGCAACAGTTGCAGATGTAGACATTATAGATAGCATAACAGCAACTAGATTAAAAGCAACAGGCAACGTTGTAACAGCAAGTACAGAAACAGCAAATACTGGAATACAAAGTTCTAGTAGTTCTTATAACACTACTATTAATTCAAATAGCGGCTCGAGCAGTAGCAGTAGCAGTAGCAGTAGCAGTAGCAGTAGCAGTAGCGGAGGATATAGTTACTAATGGCGTACGATGATCAAAAGGACTATCCACTACCAGTTAATGGTAAATCTGATAGAAAGTCCGCTGAACTATTACCAAAATACTTTCGTACAGAAAGTAATGAAAAATTTTTAAATTCTACACTCGATCAGGTTACAAAGCCTGGTACAGCTAAAAAATTAAATGGTTATCTTGGTAGAAAAACAGCTCCGGCATACTCACCGACAGATATCTATCTAGGCGATGTTAACGCTAATAGAACTAATTATCAATTAGAGCCTGCATTAGTTTCTAAAGATATATTGAATAATGTTTTATTTTATAAAGATTATAATGATTTTAGAAATCAGCTTGATATATTAGGTGGTACTACTACTAATGAAAGTTTATTCAATAGTCAAGAATATTACTCTTGGGATTCTAGCGTAGACTGGGATAAACTTACAAACTTCCGTGAGTATTATTGGCTACCAAGTGGTCCTGCTCCAATATCAATTTTTGGACAATCAGATGATGTTACAAGTACATATACTGTAAATAGCGTTGATAATGCTGGAAATAAGGGTTACGTATTTAATGGTGAATTAACACAGAATCCTACATTAGAATTATATAGAGGACAAACTTATATATTTGATGTAGGTACTCCTGGACTTCCGTTTACAATAAGAACTTCGAGATTGATTGAAAGTGACAATGAATACGCAACAGGAGTTACTAACGCTGGTGTTGACAATGGTGTTGTAACATTTACTGTTCCGCTAAATGCTCCTGAGAGATTGTATTATGTTTCAGAAACAGATGTTAATACAGGCGGAATGTTTAGAATTGCAGAAATTGAATCAAATACATCTATTAACATATCTGATGATATACTAGGTAAAAAAACTTATACTAGTGCAAACGGTACTGAATTAATGAACGGAATGAAGCTTAATTTTACAGGAACAGTTACTCCTGAAAAATATGCAACAGGTTCTTGGTATGTTGAAGGAGTAGGTAATAAAATTTTACTAATCCAAGACACAGATTTAATAATCCCTCAAACATATTCAGAAGATATAGAAGTGCTATTTGATGCAAATAACTTTGATAACCTTCCATATGGAACAGCTAGTTCGTATGCGGCAACTAAGGACTATGTTGTAATTAATAGAGCATCTCCTGATAAAAATGCTTGGTCTAGAAACAATCGATGGTTTCATAAATCAGTACTTGAAAAAACAGCAACTCTAAATGGACAAGTTTTTAATATTGATCAAAGTGCAAGAGCTAAACGACCAATTCTTGAATTTAATGCCGGAATGAAACTTTATCAATTTGGTACATCAGCAAAAGCAGAAAATGTAGATCTTATAGATACATTTACTACTGATGTATTTTCAACTATTAATGGTAGAGAAGGTTATAATATTGACGGTGTTGATATTACTGACGGCATGCGTATTTTGTTCGTAGCTGATTCTGATCTACTTGTAAAAGATAGAATCTATAAAGTTAAAATGATTAAACACAATTCAACAGTAACGCAAATTGCACTGATTGAAGAAGACGACACATTGCCAATTACTAACCAGGTTGCATTAATAACTAAAGGTACTAATGCAGGTAAACAGTATTATTATAATGGCACTGATTGGAAAGTAGCACAACTAAAAACAAAAATAAATCAACAACCATTATTTGAATTATTTGATAATAATGGTATTAGTTTTACCAACGAAACTACTTATCCAGTAAATGATTTCCGTGGTAACAAAATCTTTAGTTATAAAGTTGGATCAGGCACTAATGACATTGAATTAGGATTTCCTATTACTTACAGAGCATTAGAAAATGTAGGTGATATAACTTTTGATTTTAATTTAGTAACAGATACGTTTAATTATCAAATTAATAACACACCTTTATCTAAAAAGTCTGATACTGGCTTTTATAGAGTTTACACAGATATTGATAGTTTTACTTATTGTAATGGTTGGAAGAAAGCTAATACAAATACAGTCTCAAAAGTTATTAGACAGTATGACGTTACTACTGCACAAACAGATTTTAGTATTGATGTTTATGATAACAGTAGTACACTTACAGATCTAAAATGTGCAGTTCAAGTTGATAATACTTGGAGATTTGATTATACTCTTGTAGATGTTAACGGAGTTAAGACTGTTAGATTTGCAACAGCAATACCTGTAAATAGCAGTGTAGTAATTAAAACTAATAGTGATACAATTAAAAATGCTAACGGGCACTACGAATTTCCACATGCAATGGAAAAAAATCCAGAAAATGAAAATCTTAGTACATTTACACTAGGAGAAGTAAATGACCATGTTAATACTATGATAGAAGACTTACCAGGGTTTACAGGAATATTTCCTGGAGTAAGTAATATTGCAAGTCTTGGTAATATATCATCTTATGGTAAAAAGTTTTTACAGTATGCAGGGTCACCAAATATAAATGTATATCATGCTACTGATAAAGATGCAAACATAATTAAAGCAATTGATTTTGCTAGAAAAGAATATAGAAAATTTAAAAGATCTTTTTTACAAATAGCCGAAACGTTGGGTTATGATGGACCAGTAAAGCAACATGTTGATAAAATATTACATGAATATCATAAAGATAAAATAGATACTGATCCTTATCGTTTTAGTGATATGGTTCCTGGTGAAGGTTACAAGCGTTTAGAATTTGTAGTTTATGATTCAGAAAATAATTTCTTTTCATTAAGCCAAGTATATGATTTAAATACACTTTCATCAAAAGCAGTTACAATTTATCAAAACGGTGTTCAATTAATACATAATAAAGATTATACATTTAATACAGATGGATTTGCTGTTATAACAGCAACTAAAACTAAAAATGATTTAATTGAAATATTTGAGTATGAAAATACAGCCGGAAGTTTTATTCCACCAACTCCAACTAAGTTAGGATTATATCCTTCATATCATCCAGAAATAATAGAAGATGATACCTACCAAACAACTACACGAGTAATACAAGGTCACGACGGCAGTAAAACAATAGCGTTCATGGACTATAGAGATCAGTTATTATTAGAATTAGAAAAAAGAATTTTTAATAATATTAAAATAACATATGATACTACTAGATTAGATATACACAATTTTGTGCCAAGTAACGATAGAAATACAAAATTTACTAAAACACAAATAGACAATGCAATGATGCGTGATTTTGTACAGTGGTCAGAAAGCCTAGGCGGATTAAACTATACTTCAACTACAGATTTTTATACTAGAGCTAATAGTTTTACATGGAACTATTCAGAGATGTCTACACGAGACGAGACAAATGTTAACGGATTTTGGAGATCTGTATATAAACAAGCATACGATACAGATAGACCCCATAGCCATCCTTGGGAGATGTTAGGCTTTACAATTATGCCTACTTGGTGGGAAACACAATATGGTCCTGCACCTTATACAAGTAATAACTTAGTAATGTGGGAAGATATACAAGAAGGTAAGATTAAAGCACCTAATGTTCCTGCAGAATTTATTAAAAAATATAAAAGAAAAGAATTACTTAAACATATTCCAGTTAATGAATCTGGACAGCTATTAAGTCCACAAGAAGCAGGATTTACATCAGGATTTGTTCCGTCATCAATTGCATCTTCTCTAAAGTTTGGCGACGAAGGCCCTACAGAAACTGCTTGGAGACGTAGTGGAGAATATCCATTTAGTTTAATTAAGTCTTGGATATTAAATCAACCTCATAAAATAATGGGATTAGGATTTGATCTATCTAGGATGAATAAGTCGTTATCAGGTCAATGGATATATTCTACAACTGAAAAATCATTATCATCTAAAGATTTAGTATTACCAACAGTTGCAACTGATACTACTATAACTCATACATCAGGATTAATTAATTATATTGTTGATTACTTAGCTAGTGAAGGAACAACAGATGTTTCAACTTATAAAGAAAATTTTAAATTAATTAAAAATCAATTAGGTATTAAGCTAGGGTCATTTACTGATAAAGAAAAATTAAAATTTATACTAGATAGCAGAACTCCATTTAATAAAGGAAACGTATTCTTACCAACAGAGAATTACAACATTTTCTTAAATAAAAGTTCTCCGTTAAAGGTAGCATCTTATAGTGGTATAATGATTGAAAAAGCACCAGGTGGGTTTATTGTTAGAGGATACGATAATACAAACCCTACGTTTAATTACAATGAACCACAAGTAACTATAAGTGATCCAAATATTAATGTTGGCGGGATATCAGAGTCTTTCTTAGAATGGTCAACAGGGCAAAAATACTTAGTAGGTAGTAATGTAAGAAATAATAGTCAATTTTACAGAGTAAAAGCAGAGCATACAAGTACTACGAGTTTTGAAGCAGATAAATTTCAGCCAATGGCTGAACTTCCTACACTTGGCGGACGTACCGCAGTATATAGAAAAAGTTTTGAAACAGATGTTAAAGTTTTACCATATGGCACGTTACTTGAATCAATACAAGATGTAGTTGATTTTATCTTAGGCTACGGAAATTATTTAGAATCTGTAGGATTTAAATTTGATTACTATAATAAAGAATCACAAGTTGTTGAAGATTGGAAATTAAGTACAAAAGAATTTCTATATTTTACTACACAAAATTGGGCGGCCGGGACAGTTTTAGCAATTAGTCCATCGGCTTCAAAATTAGAATTTAATTCAACATTTTCTGTAATTGATAACTTATATGATAGCTTTTATGATTATAGTATTTTAAATGCCAGCGGTCAAAAAATAACTGAAGATCTTACAAGATTAAACAGAGACAGTGGAAACTTTGTAATACAACTTAAAAATACTGCTGATGGACTTTATCATTCAATTCTCCCTCAAGTGCAATATGAACATGTTGCAGTTTTAGATAATAAATCAGTATTTGAAGATGTAATATACAGTCCTGCTACAGGATATCGACAAGAAAGAATTAAAGTATTAGGATATGTAGCCGCTGGATGGACTGGTAGTCTTAATATTCCTGGATTTATATTTGATTCTGCTAAAGTAGTTAATTGGGCACAATGGACTGATTTTGCTATTGGTGATGTAGTAAAATACAAAGAATTTTATTATAGTGCAACGACTAATATTACAGGAACAGAAATATTTGATCCCTTAAACTGGGCTCGATTAGATAAAAAGCCAGATACAAAACTGCTAACAAACTTTGATTATAGAATTAATCAATTTTCTGACTTTTACGATCTTGATTCAGATAATTTTGATTCAGATCAACAAAAAATGGCACAGCATTTAATTGGCTACCAAAAAAGACAATATTTAGAAAACATTATTAATGACGAAGTAAGTCAATATAAATTTTATCAAGGAATGATAGCTGATAAAGGTACAAGAAATGCTATTGATAAATTATTTGATAGTTTAGCAAGTGCTGATAAAGATAGTGTTGACTTTTATGAAGAATGGGCTATTAAATCTGCACAATACGGTGCAAGTGATGGATTTGAAGAAATTGAATATCAATTAGACGAGGCTAAATTTAGACTTGAGCCACAACCAATTGAGCTAGTAGACGTTGTACCAACTGCAACAACAGATCTAACTTATAGAATTCCGCATTATGATGTATTTTTAAAACCTAAAGATTACGAAACAAACAGACTGCCAACAAAATTTTTAAATGACGAATATGTAAAAACAGTTGGGTATGTTACAGGCGAAGATGTTAATAGAGCAGTATCTAATACTGCCGGATTACTAAATTTTGCAACTAGTGATATAGACAAGGGTGCATATGTATGGGTAGCAACAGACGATCAATCATGGAATGTATTAAAGCATGTTGATAGTAATTTAATAATTCAAACAATAACGCAAGAATCTACTACTATAACACTTAATTGTAATAACACAGTTAATGTTGCAATAGGTGATATTATTGGAATTTATAATATAGATCAAATAGTTGGAACTGATACTGCTCCAACAACAGTAGAGGCGTTTTATACTATTACAGATGTATTCAATAATAAAATTGAAATAGAATCAGAACTTCCTGATTGGGAAAAACTAGCTTCGTTAACTAATTTAAATGGTATAATAACAAAATTTTCAACCCAACGAGTTAGTACATTATCAGATGCAAATAATTTAAGTACTAAAGACTTACAATCAAAAGAAGTAATTTGGGTCGATGATGATGATACTGGAAAATGGAAAGTTATTAAAAACTCTCCAGTATATACTCAAGCACAAACACTTAAAAGTAGTCTTCCATTAGATAGCACTCAACATAATTTTGGACATAGTATTACTGCAAATGAAGCTAATACATTATTAGCTATTGGTATTCCTGATAAAGGAAACGGCGAAGTGCATGTTTATAAACGTTCAAGTGATGCAAATAATTTAGTATTTGATCAAACAATTAGTGCTCCTTCAACATATGTTGACACATATGACGGAAGTACAGAAATTACATCACAGAAATTTGGCGAAAGTGTTTCGTTCAGTCCAGACGGAAAGTATTTAATTATTGGATCACCTCATGCAAGTAATGTAAAAACTGCATATAAAGGTACCTATATCGAAGGTAGTAACTATAATAAAAATGATATAATAAAATATGGTCCTAACTTGTTTAAAGCAGTAGCAGTTATCGACGGCGCAGTTGGATCTATTCCGTATACTACTTTTGATTCTTATGCTGATATAGTTTCTGATACTGATAGTACACTACTTAATTTGCTCCAAACTGGCAACTATAAACTTAACAGTAAGCCAAACACAACTCATTTATTAGTAAGAGCACCTAAGCAAGCATACGAAGGATCTAAAGAAGGCGACAGTATTGTATTAAAATGGAATACTTATAGTAACTTAAATATTCAAGGATATAATGTTGCTGTAGAACCATTTGACGGACAATTTGCACCAATAACTGGTGCGTTTTTAACAGATACGCATCCTATTGTTAATAAAGTTGAGAATGTATTACATATTGCAAACTTCCAAAACTTACCAGGTGTAGGACAAACAGTAAATAGTGCAGTTGCTAGTGGCACAGTAGCTTATGTTGGCGATGCAGACGGAGCCGCAATAGTATACGTAAAAGATGTAAATGGAACATTTGCATCAACAGGACAGTTGTTTATTAATGAGATTGCAGTTGGAGATTATACTGAAGATTACGTAAATCCTTCAAGTAATGTCGGCGGATATTGGATGATAACAACACCTGCTTATGAAACATCAGCAGATAGTTCTAATATATTTGTAGATCCGGGGCAAGGATTAATATATGTAGATGTTATTAAAGAAAATTCAGGCAGAACGCCAAATTATTTTTATAATATACAAGATAATATACAAGCTATTGGAGCAAAAACATCAGCAAACGATCAAATATCGTTTATTGAAAGTTTTACTTATGAGGGCGACCCGGGAGAAGTATTCGGAGTTCAAACTTCTAATCAATGGGCAATAAGAGTTCCTAAAGTATTTTCAGATGTAAAGACTATAGGAGACCAATTCTTTCTTAAGGTCGACAATCAAAGCGGTTTAGTAGACTTAACAGGTACAGCATTTACATTTGATATACTTAATAAGCAACATACTATTGCTGATGTATGGGACGGATATATTGATTTCGTATTTGATAATTTTAGTACACTAAATCAGTTACCTTTTGAACCAGCAGTTGGTGATATAGTCAGAGATGCATCAAGTGGCGCAACAGCAGAAGTTGTATTCTATAAAAGACAGTTTAATGATGTAAGATTGTATGTTAAAAATACTACTGGAAATTGGAGTTTAGGTGATAATTGGGGACAAACATCTGATATTATTAGACAAGGAACTCCAGACAGAACAATGGGCGAAATTAAAAATGTTTCGCTAGGAACTTCAGAAGTTGGAAAAATATTTGTTATAACAGAAACAACTAACTTTGCTAATGTTGCTATTACACAGCTACTAGATAAAGAATATTGGATCTATAATGAAATTACACTACAAGGTATTGCTAGAGGTGCTAACATTCCGTCAAGTAATAATAATGACTGGTCACAAGTAAATAATTTAATTGCAAGCAATAGTACAAATGCTACCGGAAGTGGATTAACACAAGAAGGTATGATTTCAATATACTCAATTAGTGAAGTAAATCAGTTTGAACATAATAATTCTTATGTAATACCTGAAAGAGAGCACTATAAGAAATTTGGTGATGAAATACAAGTAACACAAACCGGTACAGGAGTTAATGCACTTTATAGAGTTGCAGTTGCTTCAAACGGAAATGATACTGAATCTAATCCAGGTAGTATACATTTTATTAAAAACGGACGTGAAAATACTGTTGGAAATACTTTTGTAAATTATGACTGGCAATTAGATATTAATCCATTATTTAGAGGCCAGTTTAGTGTAACTACATTCTATAAAGTAGACGAAATTGTATCATATAATAAAGAATTATATAGTGCAAATCAAAACATTGCTAGTGGGTCAGCATTTTCTACAACAAACTGGACTAAATTATCTAGTACTACTACGCATGTTGGGTATATACCAAGTACGCCAGAACAATTAGTTATAGGAGAAGGAATTTATACTCCAGAAGGCGGAATTAGAGACTTTGCTAAGAAGTTTGATCAAGATAAAACAGGACAAGTATTAATTACAAGCACTAAGATACAAGGTAATGATAGTACAGGAGCTAGAGCAGTTAATGTTTATCGTCAAGTTAACGGGCAGTTTACTATATCACAAACAATTGAGGGACCATACACTGATGTGAGTACAGATACTCTTACTGGGTTTGGCGATGCAATATCAATTAGTGCAGACGGTACGTTAATTGCTGTAGGTGAACCTTATAATAACTCAGTTGCAAGCTCACAAGGCAAAGTTTACATTTATAAACTAACAGCAGGAACATTTACTTTATCACAGACATTAACTAGTCATAATAATGAAGTTGCAGAGCAGTTTGGTACTGCTTTAGGATTTGATGGAAATGTATTAGCTGTAACAGCATTACAAGGAGACATTGATTCTCCAACTATATTTGATGCAGAAAATACTTACTTTGATAACAAATTTACTAACTTTAAAACAGTAATGATGGATAGTGGAGTTATTTACACTTACGAAAGAATTAATGAAACATTAGTATATGCTGAAGAGTTTTTGTTTGATAATAGTGACTCAATAATGTTTGGTAAAAACATACTAGTAAATAACAATCACGTTTATGCAAGTATGCCTCATATGACAGACTTTAATACGTATCAAGGCATGGTAGTTGATTATAGAAAAATACTTGGAACTACTGCATGGGTTACACATAGAAATCCATTAGACCAAGTAGATTTGTCTAATATTAAAAGTGCATTCCTATATAACACAAAAACAAATACATTCATTGCTGATATTGATCTAATTGATCCAGTTCAAGGAAAAATTGCAGGAATAGCAGAGCAAGAATTAAGTTTTAAAACTTATTACGATCCTGCGTCTTATAATATTGGTGATACTAGTGTTGTTGTTGATACTTATGGTGGCTGGACTAATGATACAGTTGGCAAACTATGGTGGGATCTAAGTGCAGTTAAGTATTATAATTATTATCAAAACGATATAACTTATCAAACAAATTTTTGGTCAGAAGTATTTCCAGGAACAGACATTGCAATATGGGAATGGGTTGAATCTAATATATTACCAAGTGAATGGGATTCACTTGCAGATACTGAGGAAGGTATAGCACAAGGAATAAGTGGTTTATCAAAATATGGCGATAATGCTTATAGTCAACAACTAGTATGGGATACTATATCTAATTCAACATCAACAAAGTACTATTTTTGGGTATTAAATAAAAAAACTATTCCAGAAGTAGACTTTAGAAATTTAAGTGCAAGTGCTGTTCAGCAACTTATTAAAGACCCTGCAGGCGCAGGGTATAAGTTTGCCGCACTTATGAGTAAAGATAGATTCTCGTTATTTAATGTAGCACAGTTAATGGAAGATAAAGATATTGCATTAAACATTCGTTACTACACTACTAGTAATAAAAATCAAAATATACACAACGAATATCAAATGATTGCACAGGGCGTTGCTACTAGCAAGCCTAACAAAGATATTGAACGCAAATGGTTTGACAGTTTAATTGGATACGATAATAAGGATAGACTAGTACCAGATCCTGCATTAAGTGTTAAATTAAAATATGGAATACAAGATAGGCCAAGACAAGGTCTATTTGTAAATAAATCAGAAGCATTTAAACAAGTAATTGAAAGAACAAACGATGTTTTGAAACAACATATAATTGTTGACGAATTTGATATTAGTGATTTAGTTAAAAGTGATCCAGCACCAAGTGCTAGTACACAACTTTATGATTCGGTAATTGATACATTTGAGGACTTAGCATTTTTAGGAATAGGTAATAAAACAGTACCTACATTAACCCCAACAATTATTGACGGTACATTAACACAAGTATTAATTACAAGTACTGGTAGAGGATATATTGATTCTACATATACTAGTGGTGTTAGGAAAGGCCCTAAGATTACAGTTAATGGAATTGGAACAGGTGCTGAAGTAGAATGTACATTAAATGAACTTGGACAAATTGCTACAGTAACAATTATAAATGCAGGTAAGGGATATGATGAAACTACTACACTTACAGTTAGAAAATTCTCTGCATTAGTTAGTTCAGATTCTAATGTATCCGGCAAATGGAGTATATACGAATTAGTAGGAACTAAATGGGAAAGAAGTGTAAGCCAGCGTTATGATACAAATCTTTATTGGAATTATGTAGACTGGTATGCTCCGGGATATAATAATTTTGTTACACCTACAGATATAATTTCAGCAAGTTATTTATTAACTGGCTTAGATAATGATATTAATGATACTGTAAAAATTGAAAATGTTGGTTCAGGCGGATGGCTATTACTACAAAAAATAGCAAACGTAGATACTGAAGATTACACAGTAAATTATAAAACAATCGGCAAACAAAATGCAACTATTATGTTTACTGATACATTATATAATGTAGGAAAAAGTAAAGTAGGATTTGATAGTAATAATTACGATAGTGTATTTTTTGATGCACAACCTGTAACAGAATCAAGAATAATATTAGAAACATTACGAGATAAGATATTTGTTGATAATTTAGAAGCTGAATATAATAAATTATTTTTATCAAGCATTAGATATGCGTTTAGTGAACAGCCAAATATTGATTGGGCATTTAAAACTAGCTTTGTCAAAGCACAACATAACTTAGGCGAGTTAGCACAAAAAGTTACATTTAAAAATGATAATTTAGAAAGCTACCAAACATATATTAATGAAGTTAAGCCGTACAAAACAAAAGTTAGAGAGTTTGTAAGTTCATATGAAAAAATTGATCCAACTAACACAACAGTATCAGATTTTGATTTACCTCCTAAGTATAGTATAGCAACACAGAAAATAGAAGCTTCGACTGCAAAAGTAGACAGTGACGCAATTTATGGTCAACGTGATGTATCATCGTATCCAGATAAACATTGGTACGATAATTCAGGTTATGAAGTTTCAAGTATTGAAATTGGAGACCCGGGTAATTTATATAATCTACCTCCAGTAATTAAATTTGAAGGCGGTAGCGGATCAGGTGCAACAGCAAAAGCATATTTAAATAATGGAAAAATAAGTAAAATTGAAGTATTAACTTCAGGTAGTGGTTATTTAAGTGCTCCAACAATTATTGTTGATGGCGGATTAAGTGATAATGGTACTATTGCTAGAGCAAGTGCTATTCTTGGTAACGGAGTAGTTAGAGGTACTAAAGTTAAGTTTAAGTTTGATAGAGTTAGTGGAAGTTATTATATTACTACTCTTGCTACAAGCGAATCATTTACAGGAACAGGCACCCAATTTAATTATAAATTAAAATGGCCAATGGATAGGAAAAATACAAATACAACAGTAGTGGTTACAGGTATTGAATTATTAAGAAGCGAGTATACGTTTACTAATATTAAAGACGCCACCAAAGGATATGACAGAGAAATTGGTCAGATTACTTTTACTACTCCACCTAAATTAGGTGCGGCAATAACTGTTACATATAGCAAAGATGCAAATTTACTAGATGCACAGGATAGAATTAATTTACTTTATAATCCTACTACAGGAATGATAGGTAAAGATGTTTCGCAGTTAATGGAAGGTATTGACTACGGCGGCGTTGAAATTAAAAGTTTTAGTTTTGAAGGTAGTGCAGGTTGGGATACTGATCCGTTCTTTACAGAAACATTTGATACCTATGATAACACATACGAAGATCTAGTATTTCAACTAGACGGATCAACGACATCATTAACATGGACTACGCCATTAGAAACTGGTGTTGTATATAATGTCTATAAAAATAATATAAGAATAGACGATTTGTATTACAATGATTCTAGTGAAGCTACTAATCCAAATGCTAAGATGCTTAGTATTACAGGTGCAGGGCAAACTGAAATAAATTTACAAAACTTAGGCATAACAGCAAATAGTGATGACACATTTATTATTAGAAAAACTACTAGTGATGGTAGCTTTAAACCTGATGTAACATCTTACGATACATTACTTGATGGCGGAACTACATTATATGATACTGCTAGAGGTATATCGGCTTCTGAAATAGTAGTAGACGGTGACTTATTTGTAACTCCAACTACTAGTAAAGGTCCTGAAGAATTAGTTGCTGGACAGATATTAGATACAATGGATTTAAAAGTATTTCATCGTTCAGTTGATGGCGGTAGTACAATTTATAGTAATGTATATTGGACAGACGGTATTAAAGATACATTTAATCTAGCAGGACATCCTAATTCAGCAGATGCAATATTTGTAAGACTTGATAATGTTAAAGTTGCACCAAGTTTATATACAGTAAATTACGCAACTAATACTATTACATTTTCAACAGCACCTACAACACGTAAATTATTAAACATAATAGTTATGGGAGAAGCAGGACAAAAGATCTTAGATATTAATAAATTTACAGGAGACGGAAGTTCAGTAGAGTTTATTACTAATGTAGAATGGCAATCAAATATGACAAACTTTGTTAATATTAACGGAGTTGCACAATCAGTTACAATTTTCTCTGCAGGAGATAGTTACGGAGTTGATAAAGGATACGCAGGAATTAGATTTGATACAGCACCTGCACTAGACGCAGTAATAGATTATGGATTATTTTATGCAACAGGAACAAACTTCAGTCAAGTAGCATCACAAGAATTTACAGCAGATGGAAGTACAAAAACTTATACATTAGCTAACACACCAATAGGAAGCAATCCAGTTGCTAACCAAACAATAGTTAAAGTTAACGGAGTTATATTAAATTCAGGATATAGTGATAGGCATGTTGTGACAAATTTACTACAATACCAATTACAGAATTGGCAGTTAGGTCTTAATACTATACGTGGCGAGGATATTGAAGTTTATATAGATGGTATTAAGTTAGTAAGGAACATTGAATACAAATGGGATTCAGCTAGTAATATAGTTAACTTAACGCCTAACATAGCAACAGCTGGACAAATACTTGATGTATTCCTAGTAGCAGACGGAGAATATGCATTTGGATATGTAGGTATCGAAGCAGGACCTGATAGTTCAACTAAGTTTATTTCAACACCAGGGGTAATATATTTTGATAATGCTCCGGCAATTGACGCTACTGTAGAAATTACTACATTTAGTAATCATGACATACAAGATATTGAACGTATTAAATATAATGTTATTACTAGGACATCAGTATCAGAAGGAACAGTAGATTTCCAAGAATATACATTATTAACTAATGGATTTGTAAAATTACGCAAAGCTGTTAATAATTCAAAATATGTGTGGGTAGTCTTAAATGGTGTACAATTAACACCAGTAGTAGATTATTATGTTACAGAAGACAAAAATCATATTAAAATAACAAAACCAATTAATTCAAACGACACTATTGAGTTAATACACTTTACTGCTCCTCCAACGCTACAGAAGTTTGGGTTTAGACAGTTTAAAGATATGCTAAACCGGACTCACTATAAGCGTATGGATGATTCGAATAAGTATATGTTAGCAGAAGCACTTAATTGGTCTGATTTAAAAATACAATTATTAGATGCAAGTCAGTTGCCAACGCCTAATAAAACGTCAAAAATACCCGGAGTGGTGTTTATTGATGGAGAAAGAATTGAATATTTTGTGAAACAAAACAATACTTTGAGACAATTACGTAGAGGAACACTCGGAACAGGAGTTAAACCAACCTATTCTGCAGGAACTACAGTAATTGAACAAAGCATTGGACAAACTATTCCTTATGTAGACGAAACACTAACACAGGTACTTACAGCAGACGGTACTTCAACTGCTTATGAACTAGACTTTATACCAACAAGTATAAACGAGTTTGAAGTATTTGTTGCAGGTAAGCGTATGAGAAAGAATGCTATAGATATCTTTAATCCGGCTACTAATTTAGATAGTCCAGAAGGTGATGCATCAAGTGCGGCAGAGTTTAGTATAGACGGTACAACTAGTACATTAACACTTACTACTGCTCCATTAGAGAATCAAAAGATTATTATAGTACGTAAAAAAGGTAAACTCTGGACAGATCCTGGAACTAGCCTAACTAGACAAGAAAATGACATTGCAAGGTTCCTTAGGACCAAAGTAACCGAGCTAGTCAAATAAATACACATAGCAGTGAGAAACAAAATGACAGATAAATTAAATGACAAATCAGGAGTAGCAATAACAGGGCATATCAAGATATCCGATCCAAGTAGTGGTGAAGTATATGTTGATAAGCGTAATGCTATTCATTATGAGAATATGAGTATTGCACTTGCTGAAAGTTTAGCTAATGCTGGCAAAGGACCCATTTATGAAATGAGTTTTGGTAATGGCGGTACTAGCGTAGATCCAACAGGTATTATTACATACTTAACACCTAATAGTACAGGAACAAATGCTAGTTTGTATAATCAAACATTTACTAAAGTTGTAGATGATTTAAGTACAAACAATACTGATCCTGTTAGAAACAAATTAGAAACTAGACATGTAAGCGGAACTAATTATACTGATATTATTGTAACATGTTTACTAGATTACGGCGAACCAGCAGGCCAAGACGCATTTGATACTGCTACAGATGCAACTAGCACTTATGTATTCGACGAGCTAGGATTAAAAAGTTATGATCCGGCTACCACCGGTAAACTAATTACTCATGTAATTTTTCATCCAGTACAAAAATCTTTGAACAGACTTATACAAATAGATTATACTGTGCGTGTACAGAGTTTGTCGGGAGCGTAATAAATGGCATATACTATTAATTTTACAGATGTATCAAATAAAGGAAGCATTACTGTTGAGGATAATACCTTAAATGTACAGACTAGTTTAAGTTTTCCTGGAAGAAATACTACAGCATACGGTACTGCAATTAACGAAAACTTTTTACACTTATTAGAGAATTTTGCAAAAAATTCTGCGCCAAGTAATCCTGTTGAAGGACAAATTTGGTACGACAACACTCCTGGAAGCGAACAATTAAAAGTATATGATGCAACAAATTGGGTAGCATCAGGCGGACTAAAAAAAGCATTAACACAGCCTGAAGCATCAAGTAGTGTTGTTGGTGACCTATGGGTAGACACTGACAATCAACAATTATATTTGTTTACAGGCTCAGGCTGGGTATTAGTAGGACCTGAGTTTACAGGCGGACTTACAACTGGTGCACAACCAGTTGAGATAATAGGTCAAGATAATGTTGTTTATAGTGCAGTACAAGTTGAAGTAGCGGCAAAACCAGTTGCAATTATTTCAGCAGACAGTTTTACACCAAAAGCTACCATTAGCGGATTTACAACTATAAGTCCGGGTATTAACTTAACTACAACAAATCTTACGGGAGATGGTGCTCCTAAATTTGTAGGTCCATCTACTGTTGCAGAAAACTTATTAATTGGTACTACAAACGTTGCGGCAACAAACTTCTTAAGAGGTGATGCAGTAAGTACAACAAACTATCAAATTAAAATTAAAAATGATTCAGGATTATTATTAGGAACAGGAAACCAACTTGCTATTGAGGTTGAGGGAGAAGCAGGTATTATTACACATAATACTAGTGGAAGTAATATTGATATTAGAGTTAATAATAGCGGCACAACGCAAACAGCAATGCGTATTGACTCAACAACAAATATTGGCATAAGCAATACAGCACCAAGCGAAAAGTTAGATGTTACAGGTAATATTAAATTAAGTGGAAATATATACGTAGACGGAACAACTTCTAGTACAAACTTTGGTAACGGTGCATTAGTAGTTGCTGGCGGCGCAGGAATTGCAGGAAATTTAAATGTTGGCGGAAGTTTTGATATTGATGGTATTTTAACTACACAAAATATAGCACCAGACTCGCCAAACGTAAGAAATATTGGTAATTCAGCTAACAAATATCTAGGAATTTATGCAACTACATTTAATGGTAACCTATTAGGAAACGTAACTGGTACAGTTAGTGGTCGAGCAGGAAGTGCAGATAAATTAGCAAGTAGTACTAACTTTCAAATGACAGGCGAGGTAATAGCTAACCAATTAGTATTTGACGGCCAAACAGGTGGTAGTACCAAAGTATTTACAACTTCGGTATCTAATGCATTTATTAGTAATAAAACAAATACAGCAACTACAGTATCAGATGATGAATTCTTATTAAACAGAACTTCAGGAACAACAGGACTATATAGAGTTGGTAGAGATACGCTACTAGAAAGTGTACCAACTAACCCACCGGGCGTTATTATGCCATACACTGGAAGAACAGTTCCAGACCCAGTAAAGTATCCTGGATGGTTATTGTGTGACGGTAGCGAGATTGATCAAACAACATATCAAGAGCTGTTTACATTAATTGGTTTTGATTACAAACAAGCTAATTTAATAAGTGATGGCGGCGTTGCAAAATTTGCATTACCTGATTTAAGAGGTAGAAGCCCAATTGGTTTAGATAATATGGGCGGCACTGCCGCAGGTCGAGTAACTGGATTAAAAGGTTCTGAAATTGGTAACACAGGTGGTACCGAAGATGTTACTATTGGACTTAACAATTTACCTGAACACGAGCATGATCTAGTTGTTGAAGGAACACAGTTTTATGCAATACTAGATGCGGCAAAAGGGGCTGAAAGTCCTGCTTCTTCTATTACTTATGATGCTCCAACAGGAAGCGGCCAAGGGCAAGCTGTTTCAACAAGTGGTGGTGTATCAGGAACAACGGGCACAGCATTAGACACAATGAATCCGTTCATGTCCATTAATTATATTATCTATGCAGGGGCAGTAAACATATGAGCTATAAATTAAATAAAACAGACGGAACATTACTTGTAGATTTAATAGATGGATCAATTGATACAGCTAGTACATCACTTACACTAGTAGGAAGAAATTATTCAGGATTTGGAGAATACCTAAATGAAAACTATATTAAATTATTAGAAAGTTTTTCAAATTCAACAAGCCCATTAAATCCAGTAACTGGACAAGTTTGGTGGGATACCTCTGATGGTAGATTAAAAGTTTATAACGGTGCACAATTTAAAGCAGTTGGTGGACCTTTTGTACAATCTTCACAGCCGGCGATGGTTGCAGGTGATTTATGGATTAATAATAATAATGACCAATTATACTTCTTTGACGGATCTGATAATCCAGTATTAGCCGGTCCGTTGTATTCAACTACACAAGGTAAGTCAGGATTTGAAATAGTATCTAGGCTTGATGTACAAAGTAGGACAAGAACATGTGCTGACTTGTATATTGGCGGAACATTAATGGCTATTATGAGTAATATTACTTTTACACCTGGAACTGCTATTCCTGGATTTACTGGAGATGTTAAAAAAGGCATCAATGTACTTGATACAAATTCCGCAACAGGATTTACACTACAAGGTGTTGCAGACAAAGCGTTAAACTTAATTAAAGCAGACGGAACATCAGTTAGTGCAGATAGCTTTTTATCAGCAGTTGCAGACGGAACAACTACCGGAGCGTTACAAGTATTAAATTCAAATGGTTTGACAATTGGACCTAATGCCAACCAAATTATGAAAATAGTTGGCAATAGTTTTGTTACAGAAAATGCTAGAATTGATGATGACTATGTTATTAAAGTAACAAGTTCTGCGGCAGGATCACTAGCTATTGATGCAGTACATATTGATGCTTCAACAAAGCGTGTAGGTATTTTCCAAGATACTCCTTTGCATACATTAGATGTTACAGGAGACATGCGTGTTACTGGCAATTTAATAGTTGAAGGATCAAGTGCAAGCATTGATGTTTCTACATTAAGGGTTGAAGATAAACAAATTGAACTTGCTATTACAAATGACAGTACATTATTAAATGATGCTGGAGTTGACGATGCCGGAATGGTAATTAGAGTTACCGGAGATGATAAAAACTTTACTTGGAAAAATGCAACTAAAGCATGGACATCATCAGAACATATGGACCTTAGCACAGGTAAAACATATAAAATTGCTGGATCTACAGTATTATCAACAACTACACTAGCTAGTAGTGTAACATCTGCTACTGGATTAACTACGGTTGGTACATTAGGTAATTTACAAGTTGATAATACAAATATTAATGCGGCAACAATTACAACAACAGCTCTTGGATTAACGATTACTAGTGCTGATACTATTACTATTAGTAACAGTAAAAAAATTACTGGCGTAGGAGCACCTACAGCTGACGCAGACGTTACAAATAAATTATACGTAGATCAACAAATTGCCGGTTCGGCTATTGCGTTTAGTATGGACATCACTGGACTTAACGATTCACAGATTGCACTAGTTATTAATGATCTAGTTCCTGCATCTAGCGTTGCAAACGGAACAACAGCTAGAATACATGGCACAACTCTTGCTGGTGCAACAGTTACTGGTATTGATATTACAGCAGTAGCAACTAAATCGTTCATAGCAGTAGATGCTAACGGAACACAAAACCAATCAGTAGTACAAGATATTGGATTTACCAACGCAACTGGTTCAGTAGCTGTTAGTACTACAAGAAGCTTGAAGCAGTTTGTTACATCAAGCGGAAATTGGACATTTGATCAAAACCTAAGTAGTAGCGTGTAACGATAAATATATAAACATAACGAGGTACAATACATATGGCATACACAATTAATAGATACAGCGGCGCAACGTTAGCTACAGTGCAAGATGGTACAGTTGATGCAACTTCCGATTTGCGGTTTGTTGGTAAAAACTATGCTGGATATGGTGAAATACAAAATGAAAACTTTTTATTCTTACTAGAAAATTTTAGTGGAACATCACAACCGCCTAAAGCTGTTTCAGGGCAAGTATGGTATGATAGTTCAGTACAAAAATTAAAGTTTTATAACGGCACTAGATTTAAAAATACAGGCGGAGCAGAAGTTTCAGCAACACAGCCAACTAGTTTAACATCAGGTGACTTTTGGTGGGATAGCGGAAATAATCAATTATATGCATTTGACGGAACGTCATTTATACTTGTAGGACCACAAAGTACAGGTAGTGGTGTTACACAAATGCGAAGTAAAACAGTTAAAGACACAACATCAACAAATAGAAGTGTTATTGCCGCAACAATTAACGATGAAGTAGTTTACTTAATTAGTAGTATTGAATTTACTATTGATAGTACTGATGCATCAAATGCAATTACAGGATTTGATGTAGTCAAAAAAGGTCTTACTATGATTAACACTTTAGCGGCTACTAACGGTGTAACAACTACAGATCATGTTTATTGGGGAACTGCTTCAAATGCATTAAGATTAGGTGGAAACTTAGCAAGTGATTTCTTACTAAGTTCTTCAGGATCATTTACAGACATTGTCCGTTTTGCAGATGCAGGACTTACAGTAGGTGATAGTAATGATTTACTTATTAAGATTGAAAACGGTAATGACGGCGTAATTTCAAATCAGGTTGGTACTAACAGTATTATTAAAGTTAAAGCTAATAACTCAGCAGGTGCAGAAACACATTCTACAACTTTTACAGCATTAGGAATAACACCAGCAAGTTCAAATGCATTTGATATTGGTGCTTCAGGAAATGTATGGGCTAATGTTTATGCAACATCATTTCAGGGAAATGCTTCTAGTGCAAGCTCATTAAAATTAAGCGGAACAGTTTATGCACCAGATCAAAGTGCTACAGCAAATACTGCGGCACTTAGAGATGCCTCAGGAAATTTAACAGCAAACTTATTTCAAGGTATTGCAACCCAAGCACGTTATGCTGACTTAGCTGAAAACTATACCACAGATCAAGAACATCCAACAGGTACAATTATGTGTGTAGGCGGAGAAGCAGAAACTAAAGCGGCCGGCGCAAGTAACTATGCTATTGGAGTTATATCAGCTGAACCAGCATACTTAATGAATTCAGCACTTGATGGACAAGCAATAGCACTTAAAGGACGAGTTCCAGTAAGAATACAAGGACCAGTATCTAAAGGACAGCCAGTATATGCTTGGTCACATGGGGTAGGTTCAACTATTGCATCTACTGCATTTGTTGGAATAGCACTTGAATCAAGCGAAGATATAGATGAAAAATTAATTGAGTGTGTTTTAAAAGTATAAATACATTATATACGTATATTAAGGAAAAGTAAATGGCAGTAGGCGACATAATTACAGCGGCAAGGTACAATAATGCTCAAGCAAGAGTTGCGGCAATTATGGGCACTGGGTCAACAACTGAAGGTTATGGACAAACATTAAATAGTTCGCAGGTCAGTACAGCATTAACAGTTACAGCACAACATGTAAATGATTTGTATACGGATCTCGTAGCTGGCAGAATACATCAAACAGGCGGAACTCCTAACAGTGTATCACAAATTGTAATAGGTGATACTATTGGAGACGGAGCAAGTGACGGCGATGTAACAAAAGGATTTGCTGATTTTGAAGCATTAATAACTACTTTTGAAGCAGACCCAACAAGATTTAGCTTAGCCGCCGGACAGTCAACTAGCGGTACAGGAATTACTAGTAGTAGAACTGCACAATGGAACACAGATATTTCTCATATTGTAAGAGTTGATTTTGCAAGTGCTGATGCACGTAGACATTTTTTTAATAGTGGCGGATCAATTAAATTTGAAGCATCTTTATCAGGTCAAAGTGGTGCAAAGTCAAATGATTGGGCAAACATGTTATCTAATATGGGTACTATTTCAATGAATTATACTGCAACTAGCACAACTGGTACAGGAACAACGTCAAGTATAGGTAATTTTGATCTAACAGGATCAAATCAAACATTGTTTAGGAAACCTGGAAGCGGTGTATATAGTGCAAATGACTATTATGTATATGCAAAAGCAAATTCAGGCACACAAATCGAGTTTACATTATTATTTCAAGAAGAAGCCGCAGGTAATCCAAACTTTGACGAGCAAGTTAATGGTACATTAACTAGTACAGTTAAGTTTACTCGTGCAAGTGGAGTATATGTATCAGTAGCCGCACCTAGTTTTGTAACAGTATCTTCACTTTAACCATTGACAATCCTTAAGATTTAGTATATACTATATAGTATAGATATCTTTAGGAGTACACATGGACGAACGACTAGCCAAAGCGTTAGATGTTAGCAAAGCGTTAGAAACACATCAAAATCAAAAGAATATATTGCATAAGCAGTACAAAGATAACCTAATTTATTACTTTGATGGTCATAAAATTAGTGTAGATCTATCATTGATTAACTATTGTTCTAATAAAACATCGCCAGTCGTAGTTATTGATGATAATAAAACACCAATGCTTATTAATGATGTAGAGGATTTTACTAAAAAAATAACAGCAATGTATGATACTGCTTCACGTAAGTATCTTATGGAATTTAAAAAAATTAAATCAAAAAGATCGGTAGAGGAACTAATTGATCTATGACGCAAGGTATACTGTTATTTGCATATAATTCTAAAAATATGGATTATACAAAGCAAGCTATATATTGTGCAAAACTTATTAAAAAATATCTTAATAAAGATGTTGCACTAGTAACTGATAACGAAGAATATATTCAGCGTCAGTATCCTTTTTATGAAAAGTATATTGATCATGTCATTACTACTGGTCACGAAGACAACGTACAAGAAAGAATATACAATGATGGGCTATATCACAGTGATAGACAGCGTTGGTATAACACAAACAGAAGCTCTTGCTACGACTTAACACCATTTGACGAAACTATTGTAATAGATACTGATGTATTATTGTTTAATGACGAATTGAACAGATGTTTTAATTCAAACGAAGATTTTTTAATATCAAAAGATTATAACTTTGTTGATATGAAACGTGACTACTCAGAATTTAACAAAGTTTCAGATACAACATGTGATATGTTTTGGGCTACAGCATTTTATTTTAAAAAAACAGCATTTACAAATGTGTTCTTTGACCTTATTGAGCATATAAAAGAAAATTGGCACTTTTATAGATTAGTTTATGAAATTCCAGAAGTTAAATTTAGAAATGATTATGCATTTAGTATTGCAATACATATGTTACGTGGAATGAAAGACTCTACATGGCCATTACGTGTTCCAGCAAGCATTTGGATTACTGTAGATACAGATATTTTACATTCAATAGATAAAACAAAATTAACATTGCTCCTACATAAAGAATATGATTATCAAGCCGGAACAATTAGTGACGCTAATGTGCATGTAATGAATAAATTTTCATTAGAAAGATGTATTGATAAGGTATTTGCAAATGAGTAACGGTGTTTGTTTACTAGCACAAAATAATGATCAAACTAATTATGTTAGACAAGCATATGCACTTGCATTAAGTATTGTTGCAAAGTCTCCTAAACAAAAAGTAAGTCTTATTACTAATGATACTGTAGACGAAAGTTATAAAAAAGTTTTTGATCAAATTATTCCTATTCCTTGGGACGATAGTGCTAGTAAAAGTAATTGGAAAATTGAAAATCGTTGGAAAGTATATCATGCTACGCCTTATAGAAATACAATAGTATTTGATGTTGATATGATAGTACTTGAAGATTTAGATATTTACTGGAATCAAATCCAAAAGAATAATGTTGATCATGATATATTGTTTACTACACAGGTAGTTAATTATAGAAATGAAGTTATTACAAATAGATACTATAGAAAAACTTTTGATGCAAACGAGTTGCCTAATTTATATTCAGGTATGTATTATTTTAAAAAGTGTGAATCAACTAAGCAATTCTTTGGATTATTAAAAACTGTTATGTGGAATTGGGGAGATTTTTACAAAATTAGTTTAAGTAAAATACCACAAGAGTGGTGTAGCTTTGATGTGTGTACTGCTATAACTGCAAAGCTATTAGATAGATCATATACTATTGGCGACAATAATAGCATACTTGAATTTACACATATGAAACCAAGATTACAAAATGTTGATATTGGTAGCAAATGGACAGACAGTTTATTTGTAGATTTTAATACAGATCTTAATTTAATAGTTGGCGGAATTAAACAATCAGGAATATTTCATTACGTTGAAGATGAATTTTTAACAGATAAGATATTACACACACTAGAGGAAGCAGTATGAACTATTATGCATATTACAATGAAACTTGTGAAGTAACACAGGTTACTAATGAGCTTGATGATACTACTAGTGATATGTGTATCTTAATTGATGAAGAAATGTTTATTGCATTTGTTGAAGAAAAAATTAATTACATAAATTACAAAGTAATAAGTGGTAAACTAACACTTAAAGCAGAAATTGAATTAGAAAAATATACAGACTCGAGAATACCAATTGAATTAACTGATAAGCTAATAGAAAATTGTCTAATGATAACACAGGATAAAAAGAATAAACATTGGTATGCACAATGTTATCTTAGTAATGATGTTATAGAAAATTTCTTACTAATGCCAAAAGAACAAATTGAAAAAAAGATATTTACATTTTATGTAATATCTAAAGATAACAGATTTGTATTATTAGATACAATTAAAATTCCAGCAAAATTTGTTCTTACAAAAAATGAAGGATGGCTTACTGAAGCAGAAAGAATTGAAACAGGAGAGTTAGTCGAAGTAGCAACATCGCCGGCATATACTATTCCTGATATTGATAAAAAGATAGTAACACAAGATGTTAGGTTATTAGTTAGAAGAGATTTTTTAACTTATCATCACAAAGTAGGAGAACTTGTATGAAGATTATAGATTACGATATAATTTATTTAAGTTATGACGAGCCAAATGCAGAAAAAAATTATGCAGACTTATTAAGTAAAGTGCCCTGGGCAAAACGTGTACATGGAGTTGAAGGATCAGACGCGGCACACAAAGCCTGTGCAAATCTAAGTGAAACAAGTCGATTTATTACTGTAGACGGTGATAATATTATTAAACCAGAATTTTTAAACCAAGTTTTAAACTTTGATGAACATGCAGATTTAGAACACAGTGTAATTAGTTGGTGTGGCCGTAATGTTATTAATGGACTTATGTACGGCAACGGTGGATTAAAATGTTGGCCTAAACAATACGTGTTAGATATGAAAACACATGAAAATGCCGACCCTAATAATCCTAATGCTCAAGTAGATTTTTGTTGGGACTTAAAATACATACAGCAAAACAGTTGGTATAGTGATGTATATAATAACGAAACTCCGCATCAAGCATGGAGAGCTGGATTTAGAGAAGGTGTAAAGATGGCGCTTGATCAAGGAGTAAAGCCAACTAAAGAAGCATTCTTAGAAGGTCATTGGAAAAATTTACATAGGTTATGGGTGTGGTTAATGATAGGATCAGACATAGAAAACGGCAAATGGGCAATCTATGGTGCTCGCGAAGGCTTGTACAAAACAATGTGTACTGATTGGGACTTTGTAAATGTAAGAGACTTTGAATACCTTAATAGTATGTGGGAAGAAGTTGAACCAAAGGTATCAATGGATGGACTACAGGAATCTATTGAGGAATACGGTAGTAAACTTATTAATGAACTAGAAGTTCCTATTGCAAGGGTTCCTTTAGACGCAGAACAAAGTAAGTTTTTTAAAACAGTTTATCAAAATCCAAGTAGAAATGCAAAACAACAGTTTGTGATTGATCCTGAATGAGCAACGAAGCACGTATAGAAGAATTAAAACTAAAACGAGAGTTAATAAACTCTGTTAGTTGTAGCTTCTGTACGGCTAAATGGTTACAGACTACATTATATTTACAAAATGGCTACAATCATAGTTGTCATCATCCTTCTCCACATAAAATTCCGTTAGAAGAAATAGAAGCAGATCCTGCGGCATTGCACAACAGTAAATTTAAAAAAGAACAACGTGCTATGATGTTAAAAGGTGAACGTCCAGCCGAATGTGATTATTGTTGGAAGATTGAAGATTTAGATAAAGAATATTTCTCAGATAGGCATTATAAAACAGCTGACTACTGGGCTTGGGATAAATTTGAAGATATTGCAAAAAGTAATCCACAAGACAATGTATATCCGAGTTACTTAGAAGTTAGCTTTAGTAATGCATGTAATTTTGCATGTGCATATTGCTCACCTGAGATTAGTAGTAAGTGGATGGAAGATATAAAACAAAACGGTGAGTATCCAGACGGTGCCCACAACTTAGATTATTTAAAGCAAAATGGTAAATTTCCTTATGCACACAACGAAGATAATCCTTATGTAACAGCATTTTGGAAATGGTTTCCTAATGCATTGCCTCACTTAAAAGTATTACGTATCACAGGCGGCGAACCAACTATGTCAAAAGATACTTGGAAGTTACTTGATTATATAAATGAAAATCCGCAACCACAATTAGAAATTGCAGTTAACACAAATTTAAATGTTCCTGCAAAGCTAATAGACAAACTAATATACTACTGTAATGAGCTTACTTTTAACAACAAATTAAAAAAATTAGACATATACACAAGTGCAGAATCAACCGGTGATCAAAATGATTATGTACGAGACGGTATGAATTATAAAAGTTGGTATGCTAATGTAAACCGTATGCTGTATGAAACAAATAGTACAGTAGCAATAATGACAACAGTTAATATGTTAAGTTTGCCAAAGTTTTCTAATTTTATACAAGAAGTAATGGAACTTAGAACAAATTACAATTTAAATTTTGAACACAATAGAATACCTTTAAGTATAAACTATTTAAGATGGCCTCATCATTTACAAACTATACTGTTAGATAAAGAACAGCGTACACAATATGCTGACGAAATTGAAACAACCTGCAAGAATTGGTTAAAATATTATAGCAAAGAAAAATATGCTAGAATTTATTTAGAAGAGTTTGATCAAATAAAAAGATTATGTAACTATCTTAGAAATACTGAGCCAGCTATAGAGTATCGTGAACGTTTTTGCAGATATATAGTAGAGTACGATAAACGTCGAGGAAAAAACTTTAAAAATACTTTTCCCGAGTACGCAACATTATTAAAGGATTGGTATGCCGGCTAGAGACGACGAAAGTTTATTACAATATCGACAACGTGTAATAGACCCTAAAAGTGTAAGTTTTTGCGGAGCAAAATGGTTTAACGCTACTACTTGGCTAGGTAGTGGCACAACTGCTAGTTGTCACCATCCACCAGCACATCAGATTCCATTAGAAGAAGTAGAAGAAAACTACACAGCAATTCATAATACTAATCATAAGAAAGAGATGCGTAGACAAATGCAAACAGGCGAACGCCCTGCAGAGTGTGAGTATTGCTGGAAGATGGAAGATATGAAAAAAAATGCTGTAAGTGATCGTACTTTTAAAACTATCATTTATACAGACGAAGAACTACAAGCCGCATATGATGCAGACTGGAATGAAAATGCTAATCTTAAAACATTTGAAATTGCATTTGATAGAGTTTGTAATTTAGCATGTAGTTATTGTAATGCTAGTTTTAGCACTACTTGGGCAAAGGATATTAATAAACACGGCCCTTATGAAAATTTAGTTAGTGACGGTGCTGGTGCATTCAAACATAACGGTGACTGGGCCGCTCCATATGATGATGATGCAGATAATCCTTACATACAAGCATTTTGGAAATGGTGGGATAATGGTCTTGCAGATAGCTTAGACGAATTACGTATTACTGGCGGTGAGCCGTTAATGAGTGGAAACACTTGGAAACTATTTGATTGGTATGCTAAACAAAAGTCAGATATGCGATTTGCGATCAATAGTAATCTAATTGCAAAAGATAAAATTATAGACAAGTTAATAGAAAAAGCACAAGGAATAAAAAAGTTTCATATCTATACTAGTTGTGAAGCAGTTGGCGACCAGGCCGAATATATCCGTGATGGATTAGATTACGATATGTGGTTAAACAATGTAACACGTATTTTAGATGAAACTGAAGTAGAATTACATTGTATGATGACTATTAATAGTTTATGCTTGTTTAGTATTACAGAATTTCTTGATGAGATTTATAAATTAAAAGAACGCACAGGAACAAAAACACCAACAGTAAGTTTAAATTTGCTACGTTTTCCAAGTTTCCAAAGTCCACTAGCATTACCAGTACATCTTAAAGACTATTGTTATAATAAACTAAATGATTGGTACAATGCAAACAAGCATAAAAAGTTATGGCATGAACACGAAAAGGCGAGTATTGAACGACTAATTGATTACTTAGTAACTGTAGATGCTCCACATAGGCGTACAAGTAATCCTGTAACACTATGGCGTGACTTTAAAACATTTTATGCACAGTACGATTTACGTCGACATAGAAGTTTAGATGTATTTCCTAAAATTCTTACTGATTGGGTTGATAGTATTCCTAATACAGATTCAAGTATTATGGAACTTGCAGAAAAAGAAGGTTGGATATTAAACCCTAATAATAAGAATATTGATAAGGAACTAGCAACGTATGACTGATAAAATTTGTCTAGCACCTTGGACACACTTACATACATGGCCTAACAATGATGTTTATCCTTGTTGTTTAGCACCAATGGAAAATCCGGTAGGAAATCTTAAAAATCAAACATTAGAACAAGTTTGGAATTCTCAAGAAATGAAAGACATGAGACTAAGCATGTTAAAAGGCAACTTACCTTTAAAAACATGTAGTAAGTGTATTGAACTCGAAAGCCACGGACAAGATAGTCTTAGACATTTTTTTTCAACTAGGTTTCGAAAACATGCACATAGGCCCGCAGAAACAAATCCAGACGGTTCGTTAGATGATTTGTCTATTGTTTATTGGGATTTTAGATTTTCAAATATATGTAATATGCGTTGTAGATCTTGCGGACCTCAATTAAGCACTGGATGGTACGAAGATACAAAAAAATTATGGGGACACTTACCAGATGATGTTCCAGATCCTGGCAAAAATAAGAATATGTGGGAGGAAATAGTTCCTTTGTTTGATATCGTTGAGGAAATATATTTTGCTGGCGGTGAACCGTTAATAATGGAAGAACATTATAGGATATTAAATAAATTAGTTGATATGGGCAAAACTAATGTACGAATAAGATACAATACTAATTTTAGTCGTATGCAATATAAGAAAATGAATGTACTAGATGTTTGGTCAAAATTTGATAGTGTATCAGTAGGAGCAAGTTTAGATGCTCATAACAAAGCAGGAGAGTACATACGTAAGGGAACAATTTGGCCTGATATAGTAAAAAACAGACTAGCAATGATAGAGAAAGCACCTAATGCTGATTTTTTTATTACATGCACAGTAAGCGTACTAAACAGTTTTCGAATTATAAATTTTCACAAGTATCTAGTTGAACAAGGATTAATTAGTCATCCTAGGCAGATGCATTTAAACTTTGTGCAAGATCCTAGCTATCTTAGAATACAAATTTTACCACAACATTTAAAAGACAAATTAACTATTGAATATCAAGAGTATGCTGAGGTATTGCGTAAACAAGATTGCAATCCTCTTGCAGATAATTTTATTGCATTAGTTGATTATATGAATTCAAGCGATCAAACTAACTTAATTTCTCAGTTTAAACTTAGACAACAGCAGATTGATGTAGTGAGAAATGAAAATCTTATTGATGTTTTACCTGAATTAGCAGAGCTGTACAATGATTAGCGATAGCTTTTGTACAGCACCGTGGACACACACTTATGTTAGCCCCCAAGGCGAGCGTAGGTTATGTTGTGCTAGTAGAGAAGATGCGAGCTTTCAAAAGCAATACATCGATGCTGGCGATAAAGACAATACAGAATTCGATCCAATAACACTTGAAGAACATTGGAACAGCGAGTATATGAAAGATATTCGTAAGCGTATGTTAGCCGGCGAAAAACTAAGCCAATGTGACGTGTGTAATAATCAAGTATTAAACTTGCATACATATAAAAACTATTTTACTAATACACTATTTCCGCATAAGGTTAAAGACATAATAGAAAGTACAAGAGAAGACGGCTATACAACTATGCAACCAATTAGTTTTGATTACCGTATAAGCAATCTTTGTAATTTTAAATGTCGCATGTGTGGTGAACAACTGAGCTCAAGTTGGGAAACTGAAAAGATTAAACACAATGTAGTTAACTACGAACGTGAAAAATGGATGCAACCAGACACACGAAAGAAGATTGCTACATTTCAAAAAGAAGTTCTCGAAACAGAACTACAAGAAGCAGTTGACAAAGGCATTGTAGAGGAGTTATACTGGGTAGGCGGCGAGCCACTTATGTATGATATACATTGGCGTATTATGCAACAGCTAGTAGATGAAAGCAAAAGTCGAGATGTAGTTGTTCGTTACAATACAAACCTTAGTAGAACACATTATAAAGACTACAAACTGTATGACATGCTAGATAACTTTAAACGTGTAAATATTTGTGCTAGTATAGACGGTGTAGGAGCAGTTGGCGAGTATATTAGAACAGGTCTCAAATGGAACGAATGGTTACAAAACTTTAAAGACGGTATGTTTCTTGTAGACAAGTACGGCGATGATGCAATGGTGTTTGATGTAACCCTAACTACACCGGGTTTGTTTGATCTAAAACGTATGTTTGATGTAGTTACAGAACTAAATGTAAAAAGTTACTTTAAAATTACATTTGCATTTGATCCCAGTGTACTAATGAGCCCTATGTGTTTGCCTAGAGTAGTATTAGATGAACAAATACACACGTTGCTAGACTATATTAAACCTAGAGTAACACCTAAGACTCTTGTGTACCAAGAAACACTAGAAAACATGTTAGAACGTAAAACATTTGAAGAAGAATTTATAAATTATGCTGACGGTTGGCGTAGAGGAAAGAAAAACGTGTTGTTCTTAGAAAGTATTAGACAACAAGATGTTACATTTAGAGATACGCTAAGTGATACAGGAAAGGAATGGTGGGATAACATTGAGTAAAACATTCTGCCCATTACCTTGGACACATTTAGCAACGCATCCGCATGGAGCTGTTACACTTTGTTGTGAGAGTGATATGACAAATCGTGCAAGCGATTCACAAAATGCAAATAAAGACTATCAAACATTTCATACTACACAATACGACTTGAATAGAATTATGAATAGTGATTTATTTAAAGAAGTACGTATGCAAATGCTTAATGGTGAAGAGCCTAGTGTTTGTTCAAAGTGCTACAAATACGAAAGTATGGGCAACGGTAGTAAGCGTACAATAGAATTAGAGCGTCTTGATTATAGTTTAGAAGATGCTATTATAGATACTAACTTTGATGGACATATTGATCATACAAATTTTGAATTTATTGAATTACGACTCGGAAATCATTGTAATTTAGCTTGTAGATCTTGTAATCCGTTTAGTAGTACAAAATGGATTAAAGATTGGGAAAAATTACATGGCGGAACGCCAATTAAACAAAATTTATTTAATTGGCCATTGGACGAAAAGTTTTGGGATAGTCTTAAGAAACATTGTAAAAAAATAAAACATTTATATATTAACGGAGGAGAACCTCTATTAATTGATAAGCACAAACATTTTTTACAATTTTTAGTCGATAACGGATATGCTGAAAATATAGAATTAACATATAGTACAAACAGTACTATAATTGATGAAAGTTATGTAGATATTTGGAGAGAATTTAAATATGTTGATTTCTTACTTAGTATTGACGACATCCAAGAACGAAACGAATATCTTAGATATCCTTCTAATTGGGATAAAACAATTGAAGCATTAAAATGGTTTAGTAATTTATACAAGTATGAAGATCGAGGAGAGCATAGATTACGATCTAGAATAATGCAAACAGTAAGTATAATGAATATCTATTATGTAAAAGAAGCTCAAGACTTTTTTAAAAAACTTAATCTAAGAGTAGATCATAATTTTGTACATGATCCTAGACATTATAATGCAGTAAATTTACCTCCTTATGCAAAACAAAAAGTATTAGATAAGTTAGTCAATACACCACTACATAGTAGGTTTCAAAACTTCTTAAATATAGATAATAATCCTAGTTACTTTAACGAGTTTTTTGAAGTTAATAATAAGTTAGACGAAATAAGAAAAGAATCATTTAAACATGTGTTTGAAGAATGGCATGAAATATTGAGAGGTAAAAATGATTATTAAAACAACAGAAACAGAGTTTAAAATAGACATGTTAGATACACCTTTTGTTAGCAACTGGAAGGAGTATATGAATAGAATTAATCAGCCTTCCTTTAATATGCATCAATGGTACTTCCAAGGCTGGAAGGAAGACTCAAATCGTATTAAAGCCAATATAAAATTAATCGAGGATGCTTTACAATATTGTGATAAAAATATTGATACATTTAATTTTGCACAGTCAAAGAAATCTTTAAAACGTTTTAAGAAAAATGCTTCTCAACATTATTTAAATTTAATACATAGACAGTTTACTACGCAGACTATAGACAATCATCTAACAGATGACGATGGTTTATTACTTAATCAAAGAGTGCATGATATTAACACAGGTGTACACAAATTAGAAGTATTCTGTACACATCTTAATTTACCTCTAAGACAAAAATATAAAGGCAAGGTGATTGCAATAGTATTTACAAATGCAAATACCAAACAAGGTGATTATGATACTAGTATATGGACAGAAAATCAAATACATAATTGTAATTTTGATCATACAAAAGAAGATACTAATCATAATGTATGGCTAAACGAAGATATCCTTGGAAAAGATTTAATAAGATGTTTTCTTGACGGTGATGATCCAAATAATAAGGATATAACAGGTAACACTTTTTTTACTCCTGGTATAATGATAGATGTTGACAATGTTTATCATAATATTTTAATTAGTGAAGAGTTTAACGAATGGCATAGTAAATTATGTCCTAATAAAACATTGAATAGATGGCCTATTGGAAATATTGATCTAAGTAATACAACGTTACCAACAAAAATTTCTGATGAAGTTTTGGAGTATTCTTTTGAATAACATCTGTTTACTTCCTTGGATACATTTAGAAGCTGAGGCAAACGGTAAAGCAAAACCGTGTTGTATATATAATTCTGCGGTTGGTAATTTTAACACACAAACACTTGATGAAATTTGGAATTCTAGTAATATGCAAGAATTACGACAACAATTTCTAGACGGAAAAACACCAATAGGATGTGCTGGATGTACATCAGTAGAACAAGCTGGAAATGAATCTAAGCGTATTACAGATAACAAAAGATTTGATCATCATAAAAACAAGCCCTACGAAGAATTACAGTTGCCGGTGTATATGGACTTAAAATTTGGAACTGTGTGCAATTTAAAATGTAGAACATGTAGTACAGCAAGTAGTTTTAAGTGGGCAGAAGATGAAACGGAATTATTCGGACAACCGCTTAATAAAGATTTAAAAAGTTATTGGATTTCAGATGATAAGCCAATATGGAATGATTTAGAAAAATTGTTACCAACAGTAGAGTTTTTTGATTTTACAGGAGGAGAACCCCTACTAATAAAAAAACATTATGCACTATTACGCAAAGCAGTAGAATTAGGTTATGCTAAGAATATAAAAATACATTACAATACAAACGGTACTGTGATGCCACCTAAAGATATGTTTGAAGTTTGGAAAGAATTTAAACACGTTGAAGTTATGTTTAGTATAGATGGAATATACGATAAGTTTGAATATATGCGTCACCCTGCTAAATGGAATACATTTATACAAACATTAAACACATTTAAAGAAAAAGACTTCGCTAGTATTACATTATGTCATACTATTAGTGCATTTAATATTTATTATGTTGATGAATTTTTAGAATGGGCACAAAGTCAAGGATTTGTACAGCATGAAATCTACTTAAATTTACTACATTATCCGGATTACGAATCCATAAGCAATCTTAAAACAGAAGTTAAAGATAAAATTAAACAAAAATTAACAGGAAAAAATATTGATAACATTATAGATTTTATGTATACAAGTGATAAAGACTTAACAAACAAATTTTTAGACTTTGTAAAACGTGTAGATTTGATAAGAGGAGAAGAGTTTGCAAAAACCTTTGACGAATACAATAATATATGCTATAATATAGAAAAGTGGAATCAACATGTATGATATAATATTCATAAGTTATAACGAAGTAGAAGCAGATAAAAATTGGAAGCATTTAACTGACACATATTTTTGGGCTCAACGAGTGCATGGAGTTAAAGGAATACATCAAGCACATATCCATGCGGCTAAACAAGCAAATACGGATATGTTTTGGATTGTAGATGCAGATGCATTACTTATGGATGACTTTGACTTTAGCTACGAACCAGATAAAGACAACTTAAATACAGTACATGTATGGAGAGCTAAGAATCCAGTTAATGATTTAGTTTACGGAAATGGTGGAGTAAAGTTATTTCCAAGACAGCTAACTATTGATATGGATACTAGTAAAGCTGACATGACAACTAGTATTACTAATAGATTTAAAGCTATGCCAGAAGTATCTAATATAGCAAAGTTTAATACTGATCCGTTTAATACTTGGAAAAGTGCATTTAGAGAATGCACTAAACTTGCAAGTAAAATTATAGATAGGCAGAAAAATGAAGAAACAGAACAAAGACTTGATACATGGTGTACAAAAGGAGAAGAAAGAGAATTCGGACCATTTTGCATACGAGGTGCTAGGCGCGGCCGTGACTTTGGCATTGCTAACCGCAATAACCCTGATACTTTAACATTGATTAATGACTTTGCCTGGTTAAAGGAGCAATTTGATGCAGACGTTTGAACTACTAGATAGATTTGAATTACTGTATCCTACTAACAGTAAATTAGCAGATTTGCGTAGAGCATATATTGATAAGGATTTAAGTAGTATTTTTAGATTAGTAGATGCTGATGAAGAATTGCGAAAATCTATAATTGATAAAAATTTACATAGTATTTTTAGAATATTAGATAATGAAGAGTTACGCAAAGCAGTAATTGAAAAAAATTTACATAGTATTTTTAGACTACTTCCTAATAATGTGTCTGGAGAAATAGAAGATTTAAGGAAAGCAATAATAGAAGAAAATTTACATGCATTATTTAGATTAGTTGATGCTGAAGAACTGCGTAAAGCAGTAGTTGAAGAAAACTTACATAGTATTTTTAGAATGTCAAATTCAACAGAAGACTTCCAAAGTGCAGTTACTGAAGAAAACTTACATAGTATTTTTAGATTAATTGAAGATGAAGATCTACGTAAACTATTATTAGAAGATAATACATGGAAGTTATGGCCAATACTACATAGATATACCAATACACAATTTGTTGAAGGATTTAAGAACTTTTTTGTAAATGAAACCGAAATATGGGATGATTGTTTTAGTAGAGGCCAGTTAAAAAGTAAATTATGGTTAATTGATACATTAAAAGCATGCAATGTTGAACTAGGCACAGTATTCCTTTGCGCCGGTTGGTATGCTACCCTTGCTACAATGTTATTTGAGAGTAACATTAAAGTAGATAAAGTTAGATCTTTTGACATCGATCCTAGTTGTAGAAGTATTGCTGAAACTTTTAACAAACCTTGGGTCAAGGATGAATGGTTGTTTAAAGCATGTACAAAAGATATAATGGATATAGACTACGATTATGAAAGCTATGAAGTACAGAGAGCAGATGGTACATTATGTCCTCTTAACGATACTCCTAACACTATTATAAACACTAGTTGTGAACACATTCCTAATTTTAAAGAATGGTATAATAAGATACCTGCAGGTAGATTAGTTATCTTACAAGGTAATAATTATTTTGATATTGAAGAACATGTAAATTGTGCTACCGACTTAGATAACTTTAGTAAAATGGCTCCTATGGAACATGTGTACTTCGAAGGCGATTTAGAATTAGAAAAATATACAAGGTACATGAAAATTGGATATAAGTAATCTTACACTCAGACAGCTTCAGACTGAAAGTGCTAGGGCACTAAGTACTATGCAAGCTACTAATAACAACATACATCAATTTAATAAACAAGCACATCATAATAGTCAGAATTGGTATGGTGCTGTTATTAATTGGTATATTAAACAGTACGGAGATTTGCCAAGCAAAGCTGGCCCTGGCAAGGATATAAAGTTGGTAATAGATGATAGTAGATAAAGAACCATTTTTTACAGCTGGGCATTCTGATGAATATACTTTTGAACCCAACGGAGAATATAAAAATTATAAAAAGTTGAGAAAACAACTAGGCTCTCAGTGGAAGTATTACGACCATAAATTAAACCCTATTGTTACTACAATCAATGAATTAGGGTATAGAAGTAAAACAGTATATCCCACAGAGGAATATTATATTGCTTTAGGATGTAGCAATACATTTGGACAATATTTGCACGAAGAAGAGAGGTATAGTAACATTGTTGAAAAGCAAACAGGGATACCTGTGATTAATTTAGGAATAAGTGGTGGATCAGCAATCAGCGTATTTACTAACATATGTAAATTGCTTTACAGTGATTATCCTAAACCAAAAGCAGTGTTTATACAATGGCCCGAGCAAAATAGACTGTCTATCAATGGAGAAAGAAAGGTTAGAAAAGTACACGCCCATATGCGGAAAAAAGATGTATTTGCTTTCTTTGTAGAAGGTAATAGTCTAGAAGTCATGTCTAAATTTTGTTATGATATGACACATAAGATTTGTGATGTGCCTATTATAGAGTTTGCAATAAAAGGTTACGATGCCGCTTTATCTGGTGTAGAAGAAATTTACAGATTAGATGCCGCTAGAGATAACAAACACTGCGGCACGGAAACACATAAATCAATGGCAGATTTCATTTTAGGAGTAATAGATGAAGTTTAAAAATTCGCAAGATGATTGGGAAATTAATCTACCTAGTCATGTAACAGATATTGGTCTAAAGATATCCGGCGGAGCCGATAGTGCTATTGTAGCTTACATGTTAGCTAAGTACGTATCAGAAGAACGCCCTGATATAAATATTCATCCGGTTACTCTTGTAGCTGTTTCTAAACCCTATCAATATATCTATGCAAGTACAGTATTGCGTAAAATTGAAGAGCTAACAGGAATTATATTTTCTAAACATCATCACAGTAATGTTGATGGTAGAAATGTAGATAATTATGTTAAAGGAATTACAGAGTTTATGGATTCTCTATACCAACAAAATATATTTGCATATCACTATGCTGGTATTACAGCTAATCCTACCAATGAAGACGCTCCGGAATTGTATACTGAAGGTATACCGCCTGGTCGAACAAAAAAAGAAACAAAAAAAGATAATTGGCATTTACCGCTTGTTAATGTTGATAAGCGTGGAGTTGCAGAACATTATAATACATTAGGTGTAATGGAAGAATTATTTCCACTTACCCGTAGTTGCGAATCGCATACTACTGATTTTAGTAAGCATTGCGGAACATGTTGGTTTTGTAAAGAACGCTATTGGGGGTTTGGTAGATATGTATAATTATACTGACATAAAAAGCATACATCTTGAAGTAACACAAAACTGTCAGGCTAGTTGTCCTATGTGTGATCGTAATATGAACGGTGAGGGTATAAATCCTCACATTAATCTAGACGAGCTTTCTTTAATAGATTGTATGAATATATTTTCGCCACAATTTATAGAACAGTTAGATACTATGTACATGTGTGGCAACTTGGGAGATCCTATTGTTGCAAAGGATACATTAGAAATATTTCGTTACTTTAGAAAATACAATCCAAAAATATGGTTAAGCATGAACACAAATGCAGGAGCAAAAAATGTTGAATGGTGGAGAGAGTTGGCCCACGTCTTTGGAAGAATGGGGGCTGTTATTTTTAGTGTCGATGGTCTTCGCGATACGAATCATCTTTATAGACAAGGAGTAAATTGGGATAATGTAGAACGTAACATGCGAGCATTTATAGATGCCGGCGGCAGAGCTCGTTGGGACTACTTAATATTTGAACATAACCAACATCAAGTTGAAGAAGCAGAAACACTTGCAAATAAGTGGGGGTGTGAAAAGTTTATGAAAAAGAAAACAGGAAGATTTGTAGATGCTAAAACCAATAAAAAAGAAACTCACCAAGCTAAAGATCGTAAAGGTAAAGATACAACAGAACTTAAAAAGCCTAAAAAAGAATATATCAACAACGCACTAAGCAAGCAAGAAGTTATCATTAATAAATATGGAAGCATGGATGCCTATTATGATGCAGCACCGGTAGTTTGTAAAGTAAAGAAGGAAAATAGTTTGTTTATCACAGCAGAAGGGTTGGCGTTACCATGCTGTTGGACTGCCGGACGTATGTACAAATGGTGGCACAAGGATCCTAAAGTAGAACAGATATGGGACTTTATTGATAAAGAAGCACTTAATGCTCGCAACGGCCTAGAGGCAGTATTTGCTACAGGAACATTTGATCGAATACAAGAAAGTTGGTCAAAGCCCAGTTGTGGTGATGGCAAGTTAAAAGTATGTGCAATGAAGTGCGGTGCCGAGTTTGATCCTTTTGCTGAACAGTTCAAATAAGTACAGTATATGCTTACAATTAATGATGTTAAAAAGATTGAACTAGAAATTACTAGCGATTGCAATGCAGCCTGTCCGGGTTGTGCTAGAACAATTCATAGTGACTTACTGAGAATAAACAGTTTTTCACTGCAAGATCTGCAGAGAATATTTCCTACTACTAATCATATAGCAGATAAAGAATTTAAA
>MDTC01195264.1_pt1 | contig 68758 bp, 60 predicted proteins | sample 811181 | NCBI WGS metagenome assembly MDTC01 (sample SAMN05326644, study PRJNA326480) | marine metagenome | isolation source: seawater | place: Pacific Ocean: North | collected 2011
AACAACTTAACAACTTAACTTCTGCGGCATTAATCTGCGATTACCTGGCCAATGTTAAGTTGTGGGAGTCCCCTAAAGTTGTTAGCGTTTATGCTGCGTCCTGCATAAACGCATAATTGGCTGCCGAGAACATCATGACTACCGGTTTTAAAACTTTACTAACCCTGCTCACGCTAGGGCTTGCTTCCTGTAGCCAGGAAGGTGTTGAACCCTCCGGCATGGCGCGCCTGCCTGCCGACACCGCTGCCTCTTCAACCGCTGAAATAGAGGCGATTCTACACAGACACATCGAAGTGCTGGCATCCGATGCCTACGAGGGGCGCGCACCCGCCACTCCCGGTGAAGAAAAAACCATTGCCTATCTACAGGCAGAATTCGAGAAACTGGGCGTCGGCCCTGGAAATGGTGATTCCTATTTTCAAGCCGTGGCAGTGACCGAACTGACAACCTCGAGCGATGCGTTGCTCTATCTGCAAGGCAGCGACTATGCGGCTACTCTCAACTACGGCGAACAAATGATGATGGGCAGCCAACAGCAGCTTCCTTTTATCACCGTACAGGGCAGCGACGTCGTGTTTGTCGGCTACGGCATCGTGGCGCCGGAACGTAACTGGAACGACTATGCCGGTATCGACGTGACAGACAAGACGGTGGTCATTCTGGTGAATGACCCGGGTTATGCCACCCAGGATGCCTCCCTGTTTAATGGCAACGCCATGACCTACTACGGGCGCTGGACCTATAAATACGAAGAAGCAGCACGGCAGGGAGCCGCTGCCGCATTGATAGTGCATGAAACCGGTCCGGCCGGTTATGGCTGGGACGTGGTGAGCAATAGTTGGTCTGGCCCACAAATTGGTCTACAGGCAGCGGATCTCAATGGCAGTCGCACAGAGATTGAAGGTTGGTTAACCCTGGATTCTGCCGAGGCCCTGTTTGACGGCGCCGGGCTCGATTATGTGCAACTGAAAGCATCCGCCGCGATACCCGGATTTACAGCAGTCCCTCTGGCCGACATAAAAGCCAGCGTAAGCATCAAGAACTCAGTGCGCACTTCCGTTTCACAGAACGTCATCGCCGCCATACCCGGCACGGCACGACCCGATGAAACTATCATCTATACCGCACACTGGGATCACCTGGGTGTGAACCCGGAGGTGCCAGGCGACAACATCTACAATGGCGCCGCCGATAATGCCACCGGCACAGCGGGCTTGCTGGCGCTTGCGAGCTTACATTCCCAAGCCGCTCCAGCGGAGCGCAGCATCGTTTTCCTGGCGGTGACTGCCGAAGAATCCGGACTACTCGGCTCGCAGTGGTATGCCGAACATCCCATTTATCCCATTCCTGGCACGGTTGCAAATATCAACATGGACAACTTGAATACAGTAGGCCGCACGTATGATGTGGTAGTAGTGGGAGCCAACAGCAGTGAATTGGAGATCTACCTCGAGGAAGCAGCTACCGCACAGGGAAGGTATTTGGAAGCTGAACCGAATCCGGAACGCGGTTCTTACTACCGATCTGATCATTTCAATTTTGCCAGGGTAGGCGTCCCGGCGCTTTATGCAGAATCGGGCGAAGATAATGTCGAGTTTGGCAAAGAGTATGGTGCGCTGCAAGCACAGGACTATACCGACAATCGTTATCACGCACCTTCTGATGAATACGATCCCGAATGGAATCTCGGCGGTGCTGCTCAGGATATCCTGTTGTATTTCGATATCGCACAAAAACTCAGCGGGGAAACCTCGTTCCCTGAGTGGTTCGAGGGAAATGAGTTTAAGAATATTCGAGAGTTGTCAAGGGAAGCGCTTTAAACTTTCCGCATAGTCAAGGGAGCCTGCTGGTACCCTCAAGCTCCCATCCGCCAGATTTCACTTTCATCAAGCGAACGTTCTCTGTGCATCAAAATCCAGTCGGAATGCTCATCGAGTGCCGATTGACCGAGCGCGGACAGAATCTGGCGCTGTTCATCGACACTGGTGACTGCCGACAGCCTCCTATGGGCATTGTCGAAGATCCGCAACATGAACTCATATTGCTTGATAAGCTCCTTGGTAGCGGTGGCGTAGCTATACCCTTCCCGTACCGCATAAACCAGAAGTGTTGATCCCATGACAAATATTAGGACGTTTTCCCATAGATCAGTTAGCGTTGATCCGAAAAACAGGAAAATGAATACCGTTGATACACTGGTCAGAAGACTTAGCCGGCCCAACTTCTCAGTATTTGCATGATGTCGTATACGTTCATGAGCCTTGACCCGAAAGTAACCGAGCTGACCCTGATCAGGCCCTCCTACCCATTCTCGGAGAGTGTATTCCACTCCAGCGGGATCCAGATAGGGCACAGCATCACAGCGTATGCCTGCCACCCTCATTACATTTCTTATCCAGCCAAACTCAGGGTTTTGACTCTGCAGAAAACTATCATGAGCAAATTTCCATTTATTCTCGGCAGTAACGCCGGACGCCGCCCAATAGAACTGTACTCTTAATCCCTCAGCCAGAGTCCGGTAATCTAGATACTTCCTCTGCCAGGCGTTCTTCTTTGCCAGATACTGAGTTGCCACTGCAATTGCAAAAAATCCCAGAAAGGCAAATAGCAACAATTGTACGGACGTTACATCCGAATAGAGAATAAACATAAGTCCCATTAGAAACGCCATCCAATGGGTAATCCGCAAGGTACGCAATGTTTTTTTCTGGTAGTAAATGGCCAGTCAGTCGGCGATGCAGTAGAGGTGATTGACACTGGCAATTCCTAGAGGTAAATCCGTTGGCTCTTCGTCGGTGAGTAGCGACCATTTTCCCGTTTCAATACTATCCGCAAATTTTATCGCATCGGCGCTGAATTCCGAACTTCTCTGAAATATCAGTTCGTGCTGTGCCGGCAGTTTCTTAGAGCGCGGCGATTTTTCGTCTTTGGTGTACCAACACCAATCTAAAGGTTCAATCTCAGGATGTGGCTCAAATCCTTCTTTATCTCTTGAGCAGGGAATGTGAAACACAAGGTCGCTCTCGTCATCTACCAACATCTGCTGAGAAGCCCCTGTTTTTGGCGTCAATCCCCGCATCACGTCGTCATGATGAAACTTCACGACCTGAGCCGTACCGCCCATCTTGTCTGATTCATTGCCATCCCAGATGGCCAATAAAATGTGGCAATGAGCACAAAGAAACGCTCCGAGTTGAGCGTAGGGAAAAGCAGCTTCCCATTCGTCCTGGCCGATATCATCAGATTTTGCTGGAAAATTGTCTGCCAACTCGAATACATCAGTGGCCCTGCTTAGTAGCTGTTCAAAATGCTCTCTGCCTTGCTTCGATTTGAAGTCATCAAGATAGTCTTGCTTTGGCTTTGGCAGAGGTACCACTAAATCCAGATCGAGCTCCAGTGCTACTTCTGCTACGAGCATGTCTGCACCTTCGGCAAGCGGCGAAAGAATTGTCAAGCTGCTGTAGGGGTATTTTTCGCAGAGCTCCTCGAACAGACTCTTCACTCGAGCACGAATTTGCGGAACTTCATCTGCAACAAGTTCGCGATGCCCCGTTACGGCAACAACGAGCGGGAGTGCATAGCTAACAGCCGATTTGCTCACCCCGCCTGTTTCATCTGTTGCTGCCATAAGAATTCATTCTAAGCTTACTTGGGTCTGACTAATCAATTCGCAGTCCCCGCGCTGTCCTGCCATCCATTTATCAGCCGATCTTTCGATTCAGCCAATCGACTATTACCCGGTTTACCTCCTCCGGTTTTTCCTGCTGTGTCCAGTGACCACTGTCCATTACCGTGTGTTTTTCCAGGTCACTGATAAAGTCTTCCATGCCGTCGGCTGAAGATGGTGGCAGAATTACATCGTTCTCTGCGCCAATATAGAGACTGGGTACCTCGATGCGGGTCGGCGTATCGGCCAGTATGGCACCCATACGCGCACTGCCCCGATACCAGTTCAGTCCGCCGGTAAATCCAGTAGCCTCAAAGGTGTCAGTGAAGTAGGACATGACTTCTTCAGACATGAACGGCTCACCGGGAGGATTCTCGCGCTGCAGCATTGTCAGCAGATCCATCTTCCGTTCGGCCGAATCTTCAGGCAATCTGGCGAACGCCTCCCTGTCCCAGATACCACCGCGAGAGAGGAAAAAATCGAATGTCTTCCTGACATCTGCCTCCAGTATCGGTTCGGCCTGACCCGTCGGAATGAACTTGGCGAAATAATAGTCGGGTGTCATTACGATTAACGATGGTTCACTGCCGGTAACCGGGGGCAGATCGGCCGGGCGTCCAGCGGTAGTATTGAGACCAATGATTCCCAGGCAACGATCGGGATGCAGACGCGGCATGGCCCACACCAGGGCACCGCCCCAGTCATGACCGACAAACACAGCCTTGTCGATGCCCTTTGCATCCAGCATGCCGATCAGGTCATCGCAGAAAATTCCCATGTCGTATTGCATGGGATCTTCCGGTCCGCCGGTGAGCCCATAACCACGCTGGTCCGGCGCGATGGCGTGATAGCCGGCAGCCGCTACCGCGTCGAGCTGGCTGCGCCAGCTAAAGGCCAGCTCGGGAAATCCGTGGCAGAACACCACGGCCGGGCCGGAGCCTTTTTCATAAACGGCCATGGAGATGCCGTTAGTCTCCACGAAACTGGGGTCCGGCATCATCGGGGCCGGCCTTACACCATTATTCTGAGCTAAGGAAGACAGTGGATAAGCAGCTCCCAGACCAGCGAATGCCGTGGTCTTTAAGGTGTGTTGCAAGAAGGTACGACGGTTGAGACTCATGGCGAGTTTCCTGTAATTCTGTAAATAGGGAAACTGAAGGTATTACAAAGCGCCGCAAACTTAAAGCTCTTAGAAAGTTAGCAGCCCGGCAATTGCACCTGTCATGCAGGTGGCCAGCGTACCTGAGATCAAAGACTTCGGTGCCAGCGCTACAATTTCCTGGGCACGCTCGGAACACATCCCCGTGAGCCCGGCAATCATGATGCCGAGGCTGCCAAAATTAGCGAAGCCACAGATCGCATAAGTCATGATGATAGTGGACTTTTCGGACAGCGCGCCCGTAGGCAGTTCGGCAAGCGCCAGGAACGCCAGCAATTCATTCAACACCGTCTTAGTCCCCATCAGACTACCGGCAAGAGGAGCTTCCTGCCAGGGTATCCCCATCAGCCATGTCAGTGGTGCGAACACCCATCCGAACATCGCCTGTAGAGTAAGCGCTTCGCCGCCGGGTATCGGGATCAGGGACAGCGCACTATTCAGCAAGGCTACCAATGCCACTAGTACCAGCAACATGGCACCGACATTGGCCATCAGCTTCAAGCCATCGGAAGTGCCTCGCGCGATGGCATCCATCACATTGTGGTAGTCGGTACCAATATCAACGGCATCCACCGCTGATTCGCCTGCCTCCTGGCTCTGCTGTGCCGGTACCATAATCAGCGCCAGCATGATGGCAGCCGGCGCACTAATTACTGAAGCCGTGAGAATATGCCCCAGTGCGTTATCGATCACCCCTTCCAGTATGACCGAATAGAACACCATCACGGTACCGGCTATGGTCGCCATGCCACAGGACATGACCACGAACAATTCACTGCGGGTTAAGCGCTTTATATAAGGCCGAATCAGTGCTGGGGATTCCACCATGCCGATGAAAATATTCGCGGCAGCACTGACCCCCACAGCCCCGCTGACTCCCATGGACCGCCGCAACACGAATGAGAAGCCATGCACAATCCAGGGCAGAATGCGGTAATGCCATAGAATGGCTGATAGAACGGTGAAGATGAGTATCAGGGGCAAGATGCGAAATGCCAGTATTATGGTAGCGGCAGGGTCGCCGATGGAAAATGGGTAGTCCACATTGGCCGGATCGCCACCGAGGTAACCAAAAATAAACAGAGTGCCCGCTTCGGTTGCATCGGCGATAGCAGCCACTCCACGATTAAGCACATTGAGGACTGCCTGCAATAGACTGAATCGGAACACCAGGAGGGCAAAAAGGAATTGCAATCCCAGCCCTGCCAGCAGCAATTTCCAATGCGGCAAGCGGCGTTGTTCACTGAACACAACAGCGAGCGCGATAAAGACAGTGATTCCTAACAGGGCTTGTAGAGAAGACAAATCAAATTATCCCGCTTGGGCGTAGGCTCGGGTCTGGAAATTCAGCTGAGTGTTTCATGATCCATAGAATGTTTGCAAGTACGCTCCGCTGCTCATAATTGATTAATCAGAGGGTCGCTAGGTTATACTGCGCCCTGATTTTTTGAGAGCAGCACCATTTCCACTTCAGCAGCAGACTTGGAGCCAGCGCGCTCCGGCGCTTTTGACGTATTTTCTGTGCATCAGTTTCGCTGGTTGTTCGCCGGTAACGTCGCCTTCTTCTTCGCCATGCAGGGGCAGATGCTCACGCGTACGCTGATCGCCTGGGAGCTTACCGGCGAAGCTACCTCATTGGCTTACATTAATCTGGTGGTGGCAATACCTATGATCTTTGCCTCACTATTAGGCGGTGCCATCACCGATCGCGTGGAGCGACGACGGCTAGTCATAGTCGGTCAAAGTCTGATTGTCGCCAATGAAGTGTTCATCCTTGCCTTGCTGATAGCGGGGCGCCTGGAGTTCTGGCACCTGCTGTGTACCGCCTTCGTAGCGGGCTGCGCCTTCCCCTTTATCATGCCGGCCCGCATGGCGATTACCATGAAGGTGGTCGGACCACAACGCCTGCAGAGTGCCATGGCGTTTCAGAGTGGCGCCATGAACCTGAACCGGGTGATGGGCCCGGCGGTGATGGGCATCATCATCGCCCAGTCCTCGTTTACCACCGCCTATGCACTTTCAGTTATCCTCTACGGAAGTGCGGTGCTATGCATGTTCGGTATTGAGAAAAGCCGGTCATCGGAACCCGGGGACGAAAAAAAACCCCTGCTGGCAGACATTGTCCAGGGTCTCAGTTATATGCGGCAGAACCGTCCGGTACTTATCTGCCTGCTATTCGGATTGCTGCCGATGTTCCTGGCTATGCCCTTCCAGAACATTCTGGTGATGTTGGCCGAACAGGCCTGGCAGGCCGGTGAGAGTGGTGTCGGTATCTTGATGGGAACCGGTGGCGTCGGTGGGGTACTCGGCGCAATCTGGATCGTCAGGCGTGGCGAAAATGCCAGCCGCCTCAAGCTCATGCTCGGCTGCACCATCGCCTTCGGCACATTTCTGGGACTGTTCGCTCAGACCAGTAATTTTTATGTTGCCCTGCTCCCCCTGCTTGCCGCCAACCTCTGTGCCAGTGCCAGCCAGACTGTCAACAATGCCTCCATGCAATTATTGGTTGTAGACAAGTTACGCGGTCGCATGAGCAGTTTCATGATGTTGAGTTACGGATTAACCCCCATCGGCGTGTTTCCCATGGCGATCGTCGCCGATAATATCGGCGCCGCCAATGCCATCCTCGGCGCGTCAGTGATATTGGTGGTCCTGGTGAGTCTTTTCTACCTGGGTAGTTCGACCCTGCGGCGCCTGGATCAGTCCGTCGCGACGGCCATGGCCTGATCATCGTCGGGTAGTACCTTCACGCCCAATAACTGAGTCTGACAACGCTGCTGGTGATCAGTCCAGGGCATTACCGCGTCTATTGTGTTGCCATTGAATTTTGCGCTGTTGTGAAACGACCGAGATTCAACTCTTGCCGAACCTGTTGGCCGAGTTCAGTCTGCATGTCGTCTACAGGTATGCCCATCGAGTCGGCGATACGCACCATGCGTTGAAAATTGGCTGCAACCCCGGCCGCGTCCACCAGAACAGCAGGGCCAGCCACGTCGAGCAAAGTCTGTCTTGCTGCAACCAGGTCGGATTCATTGCGGCTTGCCACGCTTTGCGCAAAGTTCATCAATTCCATTCCGTAGGTAATGCCGATATCGGCTCCAGACACCTCACCGTTCACCGCCTGTAGATTGACATCGGTCTGATTGGTCATCGCGCTCGCACGGAGCATCGAGGCATGGGCACTGGTTCAGTAGAAACACTGGTTAATGGCCGATACCCGCCCGGCGACCAGTTCGATCTGCATGCGGTCGATTACCCGCCCTTCCGGCTGGACCATGTTCACCATGTCCTGTATCGGGATGTACTGGACAGCGGATAGTGCCAGCCATTCACGAAATGCATTGGGCACCAGCGTAAGCGCTCTCAAGACATTGGCAGACCTTCCTCCCGGCCAGATACCTGCTTCATTACCGGCGTCACCATCCACTGGCAACATGGCAACGAAACCAGTGCCTTCCACTGCCTGCTGGGGCCGGTAGTGCGAGAGTTCACCCGATTCAGACTCAGGCAGTGTCTCCAGTGCCAAGCCAAGAGCCCTGTTAAACTCATCGATGCTGAACACGGCGACGACGATGCCCGCCAGTTCTACATAGGCCTCATTGCTCAAGTCATTCTCGGCTAATTCCTCTACCCAGCGCTTGGTAATCCGGGTCTGGTCGGTAACGATTCTATGCACTGCATCGATCGCTAGTTCTGGTATCGTAGTACTACTGTTATGCACTCCCTTCAAGGCGTAGGGAGACAACTCCTGTTTACGCTCACTGCAGAATTCACAATTAGTAGCATTGCGTACTTCCTGTGCTATTGCTACGCGTTCCGCGCCGGACCACCAGGAACCGGCGCTGGCTAGCTGCTGCCAATAGCTTCGATAAGCCGTTCTAATTTCTTCTCGTATTGGATAGGGTGACTCGTTATAAGCAAAATGATTCACGCTGTTTTTCTCACATGAAAGTTCGATTTCGATGTTTATCTGTCGGTCAACTGTTGCAGGAAATAGACGATCTGCATGGCGTTGCTGGTAGCGAGTTGATTCAGGTTGGCGCCACCGCCGTGCCCTCCTTCGGAATTCTCGAAGTAGATGATGTCATGGCCCTGATCTATCATACGCGCCGCCATCTTGCGGGCATGGCCGGGATGCACGCGATCATCCTTGGGATTAGTCCAGAGAAAAATCTCCGGATAATCCACATCTGGTGAAACAAGTTGGTACGGAGAATATTCAGAGATAAAGGCATGGTGTTCCGGAATATCGGGATTGCCATACTCCGCCATCCAGCTCGCGCCTGCTAGAAGCTTGTGATAACGCAGCATGTCGATGAGCGGTACCGCGCTGATGATGGCCTTGTACAGCTCAGGGCGTTGCACCATCACTGCGGTAACCAGCAAGCCGCCATTGCTACCACCGCGTATGCCCAGAAGCGTTGAGCTGGTCAGCCCGGAATCGATGACATCTTCAGCGACGGCGATGAAGTCATCGAACACCCGCTGTCGGTTTTCCAACAACGCCGACTGGTGCCAGCTTGGGCCGTATTCACCACCGCCTCGAATATTGGCTAGCACATAGGCCCCACCGCGGCTGATCCACGCCTGATCGATGGCGCTGATATAAGCGGGGGTTCGGGATATTTCGAATCCACCGTAGGCAGTGAGCTCGGTGGGCGTCGACCCATTCATTTCAATTCCAGCGGGACGTACTACGAAGTAAGGGATAGCGGTGCCATCTGCGCTGTTTGCGAAGTATTGCTCTGTGACATAGTCGCTGGCATCGAAGCGTGGGGATAAGGCCTTAATTTGCCTCGGCTCAGCATCACCCTCAATCAGGTACAGCGTGTCGGGTATCAGAAAACTCTCGTAATTAACCAGCACCGTATCCGTATAGTCATCTGCCGAGACCACTTGAATAGCGCCGTTGTCAGGCAAATCAATCGGTGTAGTCGTCCAGCCCTGCTCATCCGGACGTGCTCGCAACAGGATGCCGGCGACGTCTTTTAATCCTGAGACATAAACCGAGGTACTGGTAATCGATACAGCGTCGATGGCGTCAAGCTGATCATTGCTACTGGGATCGAGAACCGTGGTCAGCTCTACCGGTGCCTGTGACCGAATGCTCTCCAATAGGTTCATCGACACCAGGCTGCCGGCTTTATAGATTGCATCGCCATCGATCGACCAATCCGAGCGTAGTAACACCAGTATCTGCTTGCCCAGCATGCCTTGGGAACTGGCATCGATAGGAAGAGGAATGTCGGCGAGAGTACCCTGCTCTGTGAGAAGCCAATTTTCCTCGGTGAAGAAATCGGGTCGACGAGTAATAATGCTCAGATCTGACTCATCCGCGCTTAGTGTTCTGACGTCCACACTCATGTCTGCAGAATCGATCTCAATAATTTGTTCGGCGGTCTCCAGATCGGTGCCGCGCCGCCATAGCCGCAGCGTGCGTGCATAACCGGAGGTAGTGAGAGAGCCCTCACCAAAATCTGTTCCCACCAGCAAGGTATTAGCATCCACCCAATCGATATTGGTCTTCGCCTCCGCTACGAAGAAACCACCGTCGACAAAATTCTTCGCCTGCAGATCGAACTCACGCACCACCACGGCATCCTTGCCGCCGTCGCTCAGATGGATCAGACAGCGGCTGTGATCGGTGGGTAGGCAGGTGCGTCCTTTGTAGACCCAGTTCGCATTCTCGATGCTCGCCAATGCATCGACATCCAGCACCGTCTCCCACTCGACGTCCTGGCCGGCATAGCTCGCCAGGCTGGAGCGTCTTAAGACGCCGCGCACATGGTCATTGTCCTGCCAGAAATTGTAGACATAACCATCTACCAGGGAACCGGAAGGGATGCGGTCGTCGGAAGTCAGAATCGCCTCGATCTCAGCTCTAATTTCGGTAAACCGGGCATCACCCTGCAGCCGCGGAATTGACAATTCATTCTGCGCCGCCGCCCAGGCCAGCGCTTCCGAGCCCTCGACTTCTTCCAACCAGATGAACGGATCATCCGTACTAAACATCTCCGCCGACCCATCACTCTCAGCGGTGGCAGACGGCGGCTGAATCGCTACCGAACTATCTTCCGGTGCACCGCACGCGGTTAACAACAGGGGTGCAAAGAACACACACAGAGTAAACAGGGAAACTTGTCTCATGAGTCGCTCCACAATTGTAATTCGCTTGATGCTTTTGATATAAGCAAGAGTAGCCACCTTCTCGTTCAGGCGCCCTAGAATCGCACTTCGAGGTAGGTAACCGATCCCTCAACTGCCGTGTATTGATGCGGCGTACCTTCCGGAATAAGAATCGCATCTCCTTCGCTGACACGACGCGCCAGCCCCGCTTCGATATAGGCAGGGCCGTTTTCGGGGCGGACTACGTAGCCTCCGGTATGCAGAGTACCGGCACCGCCGGTTATGAAATGCAGCTCGGTACCGACATCATGCACAATCGGACCGGCCGCGACCGTGCGATGAATGACGTTAATACGGTAGTCATCACCATTGGAGATATTCGATACCCCCATCGACTGCCGTTCCTCGGTCGAGGCTTCCAGCACGGTGGCCATATCGGTGGCTCTCACATAAAGCGCAGGTGGTAGCGCTGTTTGTCCGATAACGAAGGTGGCTAAGCTCACCAGGGATAGTCCAATTACTAGTTTTTTTAGCATGTTGTTACTTCCTTTCTGGAAAAGTAGGGGACACTAATAGTTTAATAGCTTAACGACGATACAGCTCCAAGCCTAAAGCTATTAAACTATTAGTGTCACCTGCAATTGCTGTATTACATGTCCGTGCCGTTGAACATACGTAACTCTATCCCTTCGATATCTGAAGAGTCCATCATCCTGGCATTAACTGCTACGCGATAGTTACCTACTTTGTCTACGGCCTCATAATGAGGTGGTCCGTAAAACCGGGGCCAGACCACAAACAGGACGGATGGGATTTTCTGACTATGAAGACGTGGACTTAAATGGAGATAGCTTCTATTCTCCCTACACACGGCTGTGAGATGGATTTCCGGAAGTTCGATGACGTGCTCTACGAAAATGCGTGTCACGAGGGGAGCTACTCTATGTCGAACATCCATCGGAGTGCACGTTCCGAGGACAGGCGGTCGGCCGAAAACCAGCCCTAACGGAGGTGACGAGTGTGAAGACTATCCCGCAGACTACCCTGCTATGTGTAGTGAGTATGTTCCTCGTGCTTGGACCTGGGGAGGTCGAGTCACAGGCACAGCCCGCGTTGTCGGCTGAGTGGGATCAAGCGGCGGCAGCCGACTACCTCGATGGACGACTGGCCTGGTGGATGACTTGGTCCACGGCGGCCCGCGACCAGAATACGTCTTGCGTCTCCTGTCACACATCGCTGCCGTACGCGCTGGCTCGTCCAGCACTTCGCGCGGTTCTTGGAGAGACCAAACTCGCCGCTCCCGAAGTAGACCTGCTGGAAGGCGTCGAGAAGCGAGTGGCGTTGTGGAACGAAGTGGACCCATTCTACCCCGATCAGACATTCGGCCTCCCCAAGGCCAGTGAGTCGAGAGGGGTGGAGGCCATTTTGAACGCGCTGATCTTGGCCAACCGTGACGCCGAGGAGGGACGCCTGAGCAGCGAAACACGACAGGCGTTCGAGCATCTCTGGAAGCTTCAGTTCAAACGCGGAAAGGGGTCCGGTGGCTGGGCTTGGCTATACTTCAACCTGGCCCCTTGGGAGTCGGAGGGTGCGGCATATTTTGGAGCCGCACTTGCCGCCGTTGCAGTTGGAATCGCACCGGACCAGTACGCGAGCTCGACCAAATTCCAGGATAACGTGGCATCGCTCAGGGGCTATCTTCAGGAGGACTGGGAAGACCGGTCAGCACTGGACCGAGTCATGTTGCTTTGGGCTTCAGGCGAACTCTCGGATCTTCTGACTCAGGATCAACAGCGATCCATCATAGTTGCCCTGGGGCGCCTGCAAAACGACGACGGCGGTTGGAGTCTCCCTTCACTCGGGTCCTGGGAGCGGCCGGATGAGCTCAATCCCAATCCCGGGAGCGATGGATACGCCACCGGGTTGATCGCATTCGCGCTTCAGCGGACCGGTGTTTCCCCCGAGCAAGAGAACCTGAGTCGGGCCCTCACGTGGTTGGTGCAGAATCAGGACCCGACCACCGGTCTTTGGCCTTCCTCCTCACTCAATAGAGAGAGGGATCCGACGTCGGACAGAGGTCTCATGATGGCCGACGCAGCCACGGGATTCGCCGCGCTGGCGTTGATGCACGCCGATCCGTCGCTAACCCGATAATCTGCGAGAAAATGGGGTCAGAGTAAATATACAGTACTGTATATTTACTCTGACCCCATTTTTAACTGGTGTAGGTGAGCCTGCTAGGATAGAGCTTTTAAATAAAATGCTAAGTGACTCAAGGTTTAAAGACGGAAGATCTTTAGATACTTTATCTAAGGTTACCGGTGCCCAGCCCGACGAATGTAGGAAGCTATTAATCGAAGTCAAAGCCAGAGGGTTTACTCTCGCTGACGGGCGAGAAGGATGGGTTTATATTAAAAAACGTCCATTATCAGAGCAATAAATCTAACAAGTGAATTAATATTGCCCGCAAAAGGGCCGTGGGAAAAAATAAATGGGGACACTAACAATTTGACAACATAAGTGACCGAGTTATATAAAAATCTAATAGCCGAATACAAAGCTAAGTTGTTAAATTGTTAGTGTCCTCTACTTCTCCCTGAATTCGCGATCTGCTTCAGTCTATTTTGACCAGACCCACCTGATTGGTACTGCTCTGGTGAATCAGCAGATTGCCCTCTTCCGTTACCCAGACATTTCTCACGATGCCGACACCGGAGGGAATCGCCCAGCTCTGGAATGATTCGGTGCGCGGGTTGAATCTCACCAGCGCATCGGGACGCATACCGGATTCGTTGTACCATATAACGTCGTCTATAACTGCAATCGCATAGGGATGGGAATTGGGACCGCTGGGGGAATCCCACTGCTTGATATCCCCCGTGGCAGGATCCAATCGGCCAATCTTGCCCATGGTGGAATTAACGAACCAGACGATACCTTCGCTGTCCAGCCCCAGGCGACGCACCCGGGTGCGAGTATCGGGTACTTCATAGTATTTTACTTCCATGGTATCCGGGTGCATGGCACCGATTTTATTCGTGCCGTTGTAGGCTATCCACAGGGTCCCGTCGGAGCCGGCCTGAATACCATAGGGCCGAGGTTCGGTATCGATCTCTTTCAGGTCACCGGTGACCGGGTTCAGGCGTCCCAGCATGGCGGCACCCTGAGCAGTGAAATAGAGATTGCCATTGGGATGAAACGTAGCGGAATGGGGATCGCGAGCCTCGGTCTTATACTCGGTAACGATGCCGGTAGCAGGGTCCAGCATACCAACCGTGGCATTGCTGTTGCCGGTGTACCAGATGTTACCGTCTTCATCCGGCACGATGGTATGGGGACGGGCACTGGCGGGAAGTTGATACTCTTCCATCAAACCGGTTTCAGGATCGAGTCGACCGGTGAGGCTGGCCCACATGCCGGTCCACCAGATGGAACCATCCGGTGCCTCAACAGGATCTCGGGCACGTTGACCGAGGGTTGGCACGGTCCATTCGATGATCTCGATCTCCACATCGCCTGCGATCAGATTCGGGCGTCGTGATAGGTCTTCTGGAAAATTTGCAGCGAGATATCTGGCAACGGTGTTTGCCTGAGCACCATTCAGGTCGATCATGGTGGAGAACACCCGGCGCCATTCGGTGGCACTACTATAGCCAACCGAGCGACTAATGGTCGCCGTGCTATGACAGGTCGAGCAAACCGTCTGCACCAGCGCCTTACCCCGACCATCGGGGAGCTCAGGGGGTGTGCCCCGCTGTGCTAGCACAGACGGTGAAATCAACAGACTGAGGCAAATAGCGGTTAGTGTGGTTTTCATGGCGCACGCTCCTTCTGGTGTAATCCCTCTGTTGGGGATTTATTGCTACAACTCTAGCGCCATCATGTCCAACCGGCAACTTCCATTTAGCGTGTTTACCGCTACAATAACCGCAGAAACTTCCACAACGTAGGAAGTAAGAGTGGTAGAACAAGAACGGCGAAGTACCGACCGCAAAGTAGCCGATTACTGGGACGAGCACACAGACGAGACCTATTTCGGTGAGACTTACTGGCTTGCCAATCCCGTGATCAACCGCCATCACCAGTCGAAGGCGGCCGGTGGCAGGGACTATGAGAGCTGGGTTAACTTCAGTGTAAAGCACTTCCTCGCCGAACAGTGTCCAGTGGAGCGGGTGCTAAGCATTGGTAGTGGCGACGGCGCGCTGGAGCGCCATCTGGCCAGTATCAATACGGCCAGGCACATCGACGGCATCGATCTGGCGCCGAAACGCATCGAGATTGCCCGCGAGGAGGCCGTTAATGCCGGTATGCAGGACACCATTCACTACAGTGTCTGCAACGTGGAAACGAACCCCTTTCCTTTAAGCGACTACGATGCCATCTATTTCAATTCATCGCTACATCACATGTCTGATCTGGACGCTATTTTAATCAAGTGTTGCACCGCGCTGAAGCAGGACGGCTACCTGTTCGTCAATGAGTACATCGGGCCGAATCGGTTCACCTTCAGCGACCGGGAAAAGGAAGTGATGCAGTCGGTGTTCCACCTGATTCCAGAAAAATACCGTGTCTCCCATGCTGAGCACGACCGTGGACAGATTCGCAAGCAGGTGCACTACCCGGATCCCGCCGAAGTCGAACGGGTGGACCCATCAGAAGCGATTCATTCTGAAGAAATTGTCGACTCGCTGAAGCGTCATTTCAAAATAGAAGAGTTCAACTACACCGGTGGCACCTTAATGCAATTCATGTTGTTGGATATTGCCGGCAATTTTAAAGAGAGCGATGCCGAATCCATGCAGATCCTACAGTTGATCTTCGACATCGAAGACACCCTGGTGGCGAGTGGTGGTTTGCTGCCGCACTTCGCCATGATAATCGCACGGCCCTGAATACAAATTAGCGGCTTTCACGTACACTCGTCAATCCTAGTCTGCTCTTTACTGGACTAAAAAAACGAAGAAGAAAAAGGGGATGACATGAAGGACCTATCTTGTTCGCTGAAGACGCGCGCGCTGTTCTTGAGCCTGATCGCACTGGGCGCATGCTCTCAGGACACCGGTGAGGCAGCCGAATCTCTCGGGACCGGCTCCACTGACTGGCCCATGTACCGCGGTAATGTAGCCGGTACCGGATACTCTTTACTCGATCAGATTAATGCCGGCAATGTGAATTCCCTGGCGGAAAGCTGGCGCTTCTCCCTGCGCAACGATGACGCCCAGAATCCGCGGGAACCCAATTCCCAGGCTACCCCGATAGTGGTAGACGATGTGATGTACCTGCCTACTGTTGACAGCGTCGTGGCATTGAATCCAGTCACTGGTGAGGAACTGTGGCGTCATCCGGTTCCGTTGAACGCGCCCTCGAGACGCGGCGTTTCTTACTGGCCCGGTCAGGGCGGCCAGTCTGCCCGCATTTTCTATACCGCCTTCGATCGTCTGGTAGCACTTGATGCCGAAACTGGCGAGTTGGATCGGGAGTTTGGCGAGTCCGGCATGATCGAGTTGGGCGTGCCCTATATCTCGGTTCCCATGGTGTATGAAAACGTCATCATCGTCGGCGCGAATACGCCGCGTGGTGCCATCGGTGGCATCGGCAATGCACGCGCGTTCAGTGCGATTAACGGAACAAGTTTATGGGCATTCAGTTCCGTGCCGCAGGCCGGTAGTCCCGGTAATGACACATGGGAAGGCGATAGCTGGGTGGGAGCACTGGGCGCCAATGCCTGGCCATTCTATTTCACCATCGATGCGGAACGCGATCAGCTTTACCTTCCCTTAGCCTCGCCTATTCCTTTCGGGTATGGCGGTGATAGAGCCGGCTCCAATCTCTATGCCAATTCGCTGGTTGCCGTGGACATCCACAGCGGCGAGTATGCCTGGCACTTCCAGACCATTCATCACGATCTATGGGATCATGATCCACCTGCGCCTCCGGCTTTGTTTGACATAGAACAGAACGGCAACAGGATTCCTGCGCTGGGTGTGACCACCAAATCCGGGTATCTCTATGTATTGAATCGGGAAACCGGCGAGCCAGTGTATGCCGTCGAAGAACGTCCTGTTACCCAGAGCAGCGTGCCGGGTGAGGAGACTTTTCCCACCCAACCGATTCCGATTAAGCCTGGACCGATGGCTCGAGTGAGTTACGATTCCTCCGATTTAGTGACTGCGGCGGATACCAACGCCCAGCATGCGGCTGCCTGTGCGGAACTGGTAGAGGCTGTGGGTGATATTTACAACGTCGGCGCCTTTACACCCTGGGCCTACCGTCCGGATGGTGCTGGTGGGCAGACTACACTGCTGTTTCCCGGCCTTGCCGGTGGTCCCAACTGGGGCGGTGTGGCGCACAATCCCAACAACGGCTACGTATACATCTTCGCTGCCGACATCGGTACGTTCGGCTGGATAGAAGACGCCGAGCCGGGAAGTAATCCCGCCTATGTGCGCCGCGGACCACGACCGGCTGGTTTTGATGTGCGCCTCAATGGCCGCAGTATGCCCTGTCAGAAACCGCCCTGGGGCAAGCTCACCGCGGTAGACACCAGCACGGGTGATATCGCCTGGCAGATTCCTCTCGGAATTACCGAAGGACTGACGGTGGACAAACAGAACACTGGCAGACCCGGCCGTGCCGCTGCGCTGATCACTGCATCAAACTTGTTATTCATCGCTGCCACCGATGACAACCGTTTCCGAGCGCTGGATGCGACCAGCGGTGACATCATCTGGGAAGATGTAATGGAGAGGCGCGGCAATGCCAACCCAATGACCTATCTTGGCGACGACGGCAAGCAGTACCTGGTTATTGTCGCCTCCGACACCCTGGTGGCTTATAGCCTGCCCTAACTTTGCTTATAGGGAATTGTTAATGCTTAGCTTCAAATTCAGCCAGCAACCCACGAAACAATTCGCAGTAGCTTTTGTGTCAACAATACTGTCTTGCAGCGCCCTCGCGCAGTACGGCACCCAATCTGGCGACTGGCCAAGCTATGGCGGCGATACGGGCTCCACCAAGTACTCACCTCTGGACCAGATTAATGCCGCGAACTTCGAAGACCTGGAAGTTGCCTGGACTTGGACCTCCGTAGATACCGAGCTCGACATCGAAGCACTGGAGGAAGTGAACGGTTATGTAAACATCAACAACTTCCAGGGAACCCCACTCAAGATTGGTGACAGGCTTTACATCATCACGGCGATGAACCTGATTGCAGCTCTCGATGCCACCACCGGTGAGACTCTGTGGACTCATGATCCCGAAGTCTACCTGTCTGGCTCGCCGGTCAACAACATCGGTTTCCATACGCGGGGTGTCAGCTACTGGTCCGATGGCATTGAAGCCAGAATCATTGTTGGCACCAATGACGGCTATCTCGTTTCAGTGGATGCCGAGACTGGCATTCCCGATGCCAATTTTAATGGTGGCAGGGTCGACCTCTCCGTCGGCCTGCCTCGCGCAACCCGAGACGTGCTGGACTGGCAGGGCGCACAACCGGTAGCGGTCGTCTCACCGCCTATTGTAATCGGCGATATTGTAGTCACTTCTACAATAACTCAGGCGCGACCCTTGTTGAGAGAGCGCCCGCCCATGTGGGTGCGTGGTTTCGATGTGCATACCGGCGAGACCGTGTGGACCTTTCATACCATCCCACTGGCCGGCGAGTACGGCGTGGATACCTGGGAAGAAGAATCCTGGCGTCGCACCGGCAACAGCGGCGTGTGGTCGATGATGAGCGCCGATCCTGAACTGGGATTGGTGTACTTGCCGATCGATGCACCGACCGACGACTTCTACGGCGGCAACCGCCCTGGCGATAACCTGTTCAGCCAGTCCGTTGTGGCCGTCGATGCCCAGACTGGCGAACGCCGCTGGCATTTTCAGATGGTGCACCATGGCATCTGGGATTACGACCCGCCGGCCGCACCTAATCTGTTGGATGTCACGGTAGAGGGCAGACGGATCAAAGCCCTTGCACAGGTCACCAAGCAGGGTTTCGTATTCGCCTTCGATCGGGAAACTGGCGAGCCAATCTGGACTATAGAAGAGAGAGAAGTTCCCCTGACACCCGTGTTGCCAGGCGATCGGCTATCCCCCACACAGCCCTTCCCCAGCAAACCACCACCCTTCGAAGCCCAGGGGCTCACTGTCGATGACCTGATCGACTTCACACCTGAACTGCGCGCCGAAGCCGAAGAAATCATCAGCGAGTACACCTACGGACCCCTGTTTACACCGATCACCCTGTCCGAAGTGGGTGGCAATCGGGGCACGATCCTGAGGCCGTCCGCTGGTGGCGGTGCCAACTGGATGGGTGCAGCGGTCGATCCTGAAACCGGTATGCTCTATGTGCCGTCTTCCGATTCAATATCGGTTCCCATAGTAAGAGAAACCGATCCGGACGAATCGACGCTGCGCTTCCGCCGATTCTCCTATGGTGGTGCACGCGGTCCGCAAGGCCTGCCGTTACTGAAACCTCCCTATGCCACGATTACCGCCATCGACATGAACACGGGCGATATCCTGTGGCGAGTAGCAAACGGCGACCGCTCACCCAACGTCAACAATCATCCGGCGTTAGAAGGAATCGACCTGCCCCCACTGGGCGGTGGCGGTCGCAATCCGATTCTGGTAACTCCAAATATGTTAATTCATGCGCAGAACTACAGCGATGGGGCACGGCTGATCGCGAGAGACAAGGCCAGCGGTGCCGAACTGGCCTCAGTTGAGATGCCAGCTTCTGCTAGAGCCGCACCGATGACCTATAGCCAGGATGGCAAGCAGTATATCGTGGTGGCGGTGCTGACCAATCCCGCGCCCCAGCTGATTGCCTATGCTCTTCCGGACTAGGCAGTTGATGTTGCGTAGCCTGAAGTACTGTAAATATGTACATGGTTTCCTCCCACCATAGTAATCTGACTAGTAATTCAATAAAGTGCTCTCAGTGGAAAAAGCAACGAAGGTGTCTGTACTAGCTACTCAATAGCTCAGTAAATTCAAGCTGCTAATCGACAAGGAGCAAGGATAAGCAAACTGCTTAAGATTTGGCCTTTTTCAATTGGATTATCAGTTTTTTTAATTCAGGCAAGAGAACAATGAAAAAGAATACAAAACTCGGCTTTCTGGTATTTTACTATCTGTCTCTATTCGGAGTTACACTCCTGCTGACACTGTCTGCTGGATCCGCAGAGGATGGCGGCGCTGTCGTTAAGGATTCGGCATCGATTTCCGCACTGCCATCCCATCAGCGCCTCGGAGAATGAGGTGATGTATCGCAGCACGAGATCTATTTTGTACAAGTTGATAGTGAATGGAACAGAGTTGTTGCTCGTTACCGCCTGCGAATCACGTAGTCCCTGAACTCGCGCAGTCCCTGCTCGGTGCGTGAGACATCGTCATGCAGTGGCAAATCACTCACTTTCACCGTAAACCATTCTTCGTCTTCGTTGCCAATCAGTAGGCTATCGCTCTCCAGCCAGGTTAGCGATTCAATGAACCCGGTAAAATCGATATCCAGTTCCAGTCGCCTCGCCTGGCCCGACAACCAACCGTCTACACCCAACGGATTCTCGAACAACCACAACTCGGTGTAGCCCACGGCAGCCAATTGCAGTCCATCCGGTGAGAGTTCGGCGGCGGTAATGAAGAAGGCATCATCGAAGCTATCGATTCGGGTAAGATCATTGATCCGATCGCTATCCGTGGTGTCCAGGCGGTACAAGTGGGTTCCCGCGGCGGGGTCATTGATGGAAAGCCCACGATGCTTGGTGAGAAAGTACAGCCTACCCTGTTGTACAAATACCGCTTCACTGTCGAACTGCCAATTTGCCGGAGGACTGGGCGGGTATGATTCTTGCTCCGGGTAGCGCACCGGAATGAACTTGAACGGCCTGGCTATTGGCCTCGAACGCGGATTGGGCTCAGCAAGCAAATACACACCCAGGTCTCGCCTGGCGTTGCCGTTATTCCCCATGTCAGCGATATAAATAAAGTCGTCATCGACAGCGATGTCTTCCCAGTCAATGTTGGCTGCCGTTGCAATGCTTAGACCTGGCCAGGGTTGCTTGCCGGATTCGGCTTCTTCCCCATGATAGAAGTTACGTAAAAATGAAGGCATGATGACGCGTCCCTGGAAATTGGTTGCGAACAGGCGTGGCTCATCGCCGCTGTCGTTATGCATCCATATCACATCCTCGTAACGGCGACTCACGGCGAGCCCGCTCATTTCAGCGATAGCGTCGAATTCGATGTCCGCCAATTTCTGGACTCGGGAGCCACTTTGAGACACCGCAAGAAATGGCGTAAAGCACAGTACGACAGCAACTAAGCCTACGAATTGCAATTTTTTAGCCCTGCAGATTGCCGACATTGATCCTACCTATGGTTTGCTGTTCTTCACGCGCTTAGTTTCATTACATCAAATTTACTATCGTAACCAGGGGACTGCTGCTTGCTCAATACATTCGACAATTCGATCAGGCTACGCAGACTGTGCACGGATTTAAAGTCATCCACAAATGGCAGCATGGTTCGAATGCCCTTGGCCTTCGGCTCAAAACCATCATAACGCAGCAGCGGATTCAACCAAATCAAGCGCCGGGATGACTTCGACAGACGATCCATCTCCTTTTGCAAGCCTTCTCCCTCATCACGATCCAGTCCATCGGATATGATGAGTGTAATAGCACCCTGCGCCAGCACGCGCCGCGACCAGTAGTTATTGAATTCTTTCAAACAGGCACCGATGCGCGTGCCTCCAGACCAGTCCTTGACTGCCTCGGCCGCCTTGTCCAACGCCACATCCACATCACGATGACGCAGGTAGCGGGAGACATTGGTCAGCCGCGTGCCGAACACAAATGAATGCACCCGGTCCCGATCGTTGGTAATGGCGTGCATGAAATGCAGGAACATGCGTGAGTACTGACTCATCGAACCGGAGATGTCGCATAACATGACCAGCGGTGGATGACGGTGCCCCGGCTTCTTGAACTTTAATGGGATCGCATCCGGTGAGCGCAGCGCAGCACGCAGGGTAGCCCGCATATCGATCTGACTCCCCAGGGCGTTGCACTTAAAGCGCCGCGTGGGTACTTCTACAATCGGCAGCCTAAGCCTGGAAATTGCCTGCTTCGCCTCGGCGATTTCTTCCGTTGACATGTCTTCGAAATCCTTATCCTGCAAAACCTCCTTGTCGGAATATGTGAAGCTGGCATCGAACTCAATCCTTTCCGACTCGGAGTCTACAATACTGCTTATATCGCCTCCGCTCATTGCCTCGCTCAAGCGGCGGCTCATTCCCTCCAGCTCTGCTTCCTTCTCGACACGTATTGTGGGCAACACGGCACCCATCATCCGATCCATGATGTGTGGATTGCGCCAGAAGATATGAAATGCCTGATTGAACAGCTGTTGCTGGTCATAGCGATTGACGAACAAGGAAAACAGGCACCAGTACAGGTCTTCCTGAGCCCCGATACCAACTAGCTTAACGGCGCTGATCGCATCGAGTACTTTACCAGGGCCCACCGGCAATCCAGCGGATCGCAGCAGGCGAGCGAAATACATGATGTTCTCAGCGATTCGGCCTTCGGTACTGTGCGGGGGTTGCATAGGCTTAGCTGCCAACGGTTGCTGCCAGCTCGGTCTTGATCTGTTCCAGCAACTGCGCGGCTTCGCTACCGCGGATGCGCGCAATATCATCCTGGTACTTCAACAGAGTCCCGAGGGTGTTGTCGATGGCCTCGCTGTCCAGTGCTACTTTGTCCAGTTGGGTGAGTGCATCGGCCCAGTCGAGAGTTTCTGCGACACCAGGAGACTTGAACAGATCCTCATCTCGCAAGCGTTGCACGAAAGCCACCAGCTGCTGAGAGAGTTGGACATCGATGCCCGGCAGTTTCGCAGTCACAATCTGCAACTCACGCTCCGAGTTGGGGTAATCGATCCAATGGTAGAGACAGCGACGCTTGAGGGCGTCATGAATCTCTCGCGTGCGATTGGAAGTGATGATGACGATGGGCGGCTCCTCTGCCTTGATGGTGCCAATTTCTGGGATAGTAATCTGAAAGTCCGACAGAATTTCCAGCAGGTAGGCTTCGAAGGGTTCGTCGGTGCGATCCAGTTCGTCGATCAGCAGCACCGGCGGCCCATTCTCATCACTGTGCAGTGCTTGCAGTAGTGGTCGCTCGATAAGAAAGTCATTGGAGAAGACATCGGTGGACAGATCCTGCTTATTCACCGACCCGGAGGCTTCGGCTAACCGAATCTCGATCATCTGCCGGGAATAGTTCCACTCATAGACTGCCGAAGAAACATCGAGACCTTCATAGCACTGCAGTCGAACCAGTCTGCGCCCCAGTGCCTGGGACAGCACCTTGGCAATCTCGGTCTTACCGACGCCAGCTTCACCTTCCAGAAACAGGGGTTTGCCCATGCTTAATGACAGGAACAGCGTTGTCGCCAGGGCGCGGTCTGCGATGTAGTCACCCTGATTCAGCAGAGCCAGGGTTACATCGATAGAGCTGGGTAGAGCTGGACTCATAAATAAACAGGGTTCAGGAGCAGGCGAGGACCGCACGCTTGGTCATAACCTTCACCAAATGCGCCCGGTATTCGGCGCTGGCATGAATATCCGCATTCATCTTCTCCACTGGAATTTCCACACCCTCTACTGCATCGGCCGAGAAATTGCCGTTCAGGGATTCTTCCAGCCGCATGCCGCGGTGGGCACAGGGAGTTGCGCCGGTTACGCCGATTCTTACTGAATCACCGGTTTTGGCGAGGAACACACCGACAATCGCATATCGGGAGGCGGGATTTTCGATCTTCATGTAGGCCGCTGCATCGGCCTTGGGAAAACTCACAGAAGTTATCACTTCGTCTTCTTCTAACGCGGTTTCAAACATGCCGGTGAAGAATTCATCGCTAGAAATTTCCCGTTTGTTTGTGGTGACTGTGGCGCCAAGTGCAATAACCGCCGCCGGGTAGTCCGCGGCCGGATCGTTGTTGGCGATAGAACCTCCGATAGTACCCCGATTACGAACTGCAGGATCGCCAATGTTAGCCGCCAGCTGTGCCAGTGCCGGAATCGCTCCCTGCACATCCACCGAGGCAGCCACCACCGCATGCGTTGTCATGGCGCCAATTGTCACAGTATCACCATCGATACTGATGCCACTTAGCGCATCGATACCACCCAAGTCGATTAAATCTGACGGACTGGCGAGCCGGTGCTTCATAGTTGGCAACATAGTCTGGCCACCGGCGACGAATTTGCCTTCTTCGGCCTTCTGCATGGCCGCGACGGCGTCGTCTACACTGCTAACTTTTTGATAAACAAATTCGTACATTGTTCCTTTCCTCTATATTCCAAGCACTGTTTACGCGGCCGACCGGGCGGCACGCCAGACATTTTCTGGAGTGGCTGGCATATCGATGTGTTTCACTCCTAATGCATTGGTGATGGCATTGATCACCGCCGGCGGCGCGCCGATGGCGCCCGCCTCGCCACAGCCTTTGACCCCCAGGGGGTTGTGTGGCGGATCGGTGGGCGCGTAATCCACATCGAAGCTGGGCAGGTTGTCCGCCCGCGGCATGGCGTAATCCATAAAAGAGGCAGTAATCAACTGGCCTTCGCTGTCATACTGGCAGCCTTCCAGGAGTGCCTGTCCAACACCATGTGCAATACCACCGTGGACCTGGCCTGCCACGATCATCGGGTTGATCAGTTTGCCGAAATCATCCACAGCGGAATATTTGACGATTTCCACTACGCCGGTTTCTGGATCGACCTCCACCTCACAGATGTGAGAGCCGGCTGGAAATGAAAAATTGAGTGGATCGAAGAAGGCGTTTTCATCGAAGCCCGGCTCCAATCCTTCCGGATAACTGTGCGGCACGTAGGCATTGAATGCCACTTCACCGATCGACATGGCCTTGTCGGTTCCAGCTACCGTAAAATTTCCATCGCTGAATTCCATATCGCCTTCGGCTGCCTCCAGCGCATGGGCGGCAATCTTCTTGCCCTTGGCGATGAGTTTTTCGCAGGCGTTGGCGATAGCCACGCCACCTACCGCGAGCGAACGAGAACCGTAGGTGCCCATACCGAACTGAGTCTTAGCGGTGTCGCCGTGGATGACTTCGATATTTTCAAATGGGACCCCGAGCTTCTCAGTAACTAGCTGGGCGAAGGTAGTCTCGTGACCCTGCCCGTGGGAATGGGTGCCGGTGAAGACCTGCACATTGCCGGTCGGGTTGAAGCGCACCTGGGCACTCTCCCATAGGCCAACACCAGCGCCGAGTTGCCCAACGGCGGCCGAAGGCGCAATTCCACAGGCTTCTACGTAGGATGAGATTCCAATGCCGCGTAGCTTGCCACGCGATACCGCTTCATCGGCACGGTCGGGGAAGCCTTCGTAATCCGCTAGCAGCAGTGCCTTTTCCAGCGCGGCATTGTAGTCGCCGCTGTCATAACACTGGACAACGGGTGTCTGGTAGGGAAAGGCGTCGACAGGAATAAAGTTGCGGCGGCGGATCTCTGCCGCATCCAGGTCCATGTCTTCGGCACAAACGTCCACCAGTCGCTCGAGTAAAAATGTGGCTTCGGGTCTGCCGGCACCACGACTGGCATCGACTGGCGCGGTATTAGTGAACACCGCCTTGACCTCGGAATAGATGAGCGGTGTGGTGTATTGGCCTGCCAACAGGAATGCATACAAGTAGCTGGGAACCATAGTGCTAAACGTGGATAGGTACGCACCGAGATTGGCATTGGTGTGCACTCGCATCGCCAGAAACTTGCCGTTCTCGTCCATCGCCATCTCGGCGGTGGAAACATGGTCGCGGCCGTGGGCATCGGACAAAAACGCCTCAGTGCGGTCAGCCGTCCATTTGATCGGTCGATTCACCTTGCGGCAGGCCCAGCCTACGACCAGCTCCTCGGCATAGACAAAGATCTTAGCCCCAAAGCCGCCGCCCACATCGGGTCCGACAACTCGCAGTTTGTGCTCCGGCGCCAATTGATTGAACGCCGACAAGACCAGACGATGCACGTGGGGATTCTGGGTTGTCAGGTGCAGGGTAATTTCTTCAGTACCGGTATTGTATTCACCGATGGCGGCACGGGGCTCCATCGGGTTGGTGACCATGCGATTGTTCAACAGATCCAGAGTTGACGTCTTGTGCGCAGTTTCGAATACCGCGTCGACGGCCGCCTTGTCGCCAAAGGGCCAGTTAAAACACATATTGTTCGGTGCCACTTCGTGGATCTGTTGTTGGCCATCGTCTGCTGCGGTTGCCGTATCAGTTACGGCAGGCAATACACCATAATCCACCTCGACCAGCTCTGCCGCATCGCGCGCTTCGGCAAGCGATTCGGCGATGACCACGGCAATGTGATCCCCCACATAGTTAACCTTGTCCTGTGCCAGCGCCGCGTGTACCGGGGCTCTATGAGGCTCGCCATCATCACTGGTGACGGTGACGCCACAGATCAGGGGGCCAATACCATCTGCTGCCAGATCATCGCCGGTGAAGATCGCGACTACGCCCGATGCAGCGGCCGCGGCAGATGTATCGATGCCATTAAGGGTGGCGTGGGCGTGGGGAGATCTCACGAACACCGCATGAGTTTGACCAACGACATTGATATCGTCGGTGTAATTGCCCTTACCTATCAGGAAACGGCTGTCTTCTTTGCGGCGCACACTGACGCCGATACCATTCTCTGTCATGCTAATCTCCCATGCCCTTGGCGCCAGCCTGCACGGCCTTAACAATATTGTGATAGCCGGTACAACGACAGATGTTGCCTTCCAGCTCTTCGCGAATTGTTGCTTCATCGACATCACCGCCATTCCGGTTGACGATGTCTAGCGCGCTTATCACCATGCCGGGCGTACAGAATCCGCACTGTAATCCATGGTTATCCATGAAGGCTTGTTGCATCGGGTGTAGCTCACCATTGCTGGCCAGGCCCTCGATGGTCGTCACGTCAGCAGCGTCGGCCTGGACTGCCAGCATCGTGCAGGACTTTATAGAGGCACCGTTGACGAGCACTACGCAGGCACCACATTGACTGGTATCACAACCGATATGGGTGCCGGTAAGGCGAAGGTTTTCCCTGAGGAATTGAACTAGCAGTGTGCGGTCTTCCACTTCACCGCTGACAGGATTGCCGTTGACGTTCATATTAACGGTCAGCATGGTCTTTCTCCCACTTCTTAATGCTTTGTTGTTGCCAGGTTCGCAGGCCGTCGCGAATCGGATTTATCAGTTTCAGAGATTGCGCTAGCCCCGTCAAGCGAATGCGCGAAAGATAATAGCCAGAGCCAGAACTGCCGCGGTAATCCATACCCACTTGGGGACGGAAGCCGGTTGCTGTGTCGCCGCTGTGTCACTGGGAGCAGGCTCGGAAGCTGAGGAGTCGCCTGACATGATGTCGATGAAGTTACCGAAAAACTCATCTGCCATCTTCCTGGCCGCGCCGTCAATCAGGCGCGCGCCGAGCTGTGCCAGCTTGCCACCGACATTGGCTTTGACGTTGTAGGCGAGAATGGTGGCACTGCCATCCTCGGTAAGATTTACCGAGGCAGACCCTTTCGCGAAGCCAGCGGCACCACCCTGACCCTCGCCATTAATTGTGTAGCCGTTGGGTGGGTCGATATCGGTGAGATTGACATTGAATTTGAATTTGGCCTTGACCGGGCCAACTTTCACGGTGATCTTTGCTTCGAAGCTGTTCTCTCCCGTGGATTCAAAACTCTCGCAGCCCGGCATAGAGTTCTTCAGTATTTCAGTATCGTTGAGCGCCTCCCAAATTTTTCCTCGGCTCGCGTCGATACGTTGTTCAGAAATCATTTCCATAACAGCTATTCCCTGGTAATACTAACGCAGTCATCGCATAAGCGAGAAAATTTACCAGCCCACCGCCTGACCATCTTTACGGTGATCCGATCCTGCCCGATAGACACCGTTAACAGGATGGTCATCCGTAATGCTCTGTTGCGAGTACACCGGTTCAGGAAGTGACGAATCTCGGGTGAACAGGATGCCCTGATACCCCCCAACGGCGCCACCGTTCACCGGCCTTACCGAATGACCCTTGGCTTCTAGCGCCCTGCCCACCAGGTTGTACAGGTTATGCTCCAGTGAGAGCACGTTGGCAGTCTGGTTGTGGGTAAAGCGCGCCGCGTCGGTGGTCATCTGAATATTCATGCCGTGATCAATAACATTCACCATGTGCTGCGCGTGGGTCTCCGGTTGTACGGCTCCCCCCATGTTACCAAAGGTCATGAGTGGCGCACCATTGTGCATTACGAAGCCGGCTATGATGGAGTGAAAGGGGCGCTTGCGTGGTGCGACTACGTTCGGGCTGTCTGCATCGAGGACAAAGCCGGTGCCGCGATTATGCAGAACCATGCCATAGGGAGCCACCGTCGCCCCACTGCCGTAGACTGAGTACACACTGTGAATAAGAGACACCATATTCCCCCAGCGATCGGCGGTAGTGAGATAGATAGTGCCTCCACCAAGCCCACCCTTTATGGAAGGCTCTGCAGCGCTATCCATATCGATACGATCACACAGGCTCGCGGCGTAGGATTTATCCAGCAGGCTACCTACCGGTATGTCGCTGAACAGCGGGTCGCCGTTGTAGGCATATAGGTCAGAGTAGGCCAGCTTCTTGGCTTCCACCATGAAGTGCCAATAATCGGCATTGGAGGGGCCCAGGGCTGTCAGGTTTACCTCGTGCACCGGGGCACAGACTTCCAGTATGTTCAGCATCTGAAGCGCGGCCAAACCCTGCCCCGGGGGTGGTAACTGGTACACATCGTAGCCATGGTAATTGGTGGTAATCGGCTCCACCCATTCAGATTCGAATTCCGCCAGGTCGGCGTGGGTCATTACCCCGCCATCGGCCTGCATCTTTGCCACGATGGCATCGGCGATTGCACCTTTATAAAAAGCACCTCGCCCCTGCGCCTGGATCAGCCGCAGCGCATCGGCAAGGTCCGGGTTGCGGACGATGCTGTAAAGATCCGGCGCATTGCCATCTGCGTCGAGAAAAACTTCGGCCGAGTAATCATCCTGACGCAGCTTGCGCTCGACGCTCATCAGGTCACGGTGACGGCGTTCTCCCTGACCCCATCCTTCTTCGGCCAGTTGGGCTGCACGCTCGAAGGTTTCTTTAAAACCCAGGGTACCGAAGCGGCTCAGCATGGCGTCATAACCGGAAATAGCACCCGGTACAGTTGCGGCATTCACGCCGAGACCGGGGACACGCTCTACTCCAAGTTCTTCTTTGAAGTATTCCGGCGTCCAGGCAGCCGGTGCCCATCCTGCAGAATTTAGCGCATAGAGTTTCTTTTCTTCGGCAACATAGACCAGCGCAAACAGGTCGCCGGCAATACCGGTGTCATTCTGGGAGGTGACATCCAGCACGGCTCCGGCAGCCACCGCCGCATCGATGGCGTTGCCGCCCTGCTGCAAAATTTCCAGTCCCGCCTGGGCGGCCAGCGTATCGCTGGTGGCCACCACGCTGTGCCGGGCGATCACCTCAGAACGGCCCTGGGCTGGCCAACCTTGCGCTCGAGAACCCGGTGCCGCCACGACATTTGCCGCCGGAGTCGGGGATTCTTCGGTGGGAATACCGAAGGCATTCTGCGATTGGGCGGAGACTGAAGCAGAGCAAGCAGCCGCCAGAATAATCATTAATAGTTGTCGCATGATGGTCTCGTTTGATTTGATGGTTTCCAGTCAGGGTTTGCTTTAGTGATCTCACGCCAGATGCTGTGCCAGCGGGAATCAAGAGAGGCTAACAGAAAAACCCGTTATTCTGCCATCACCATCTTGAGCCGTTCCGGGTCCCGCCAGATGCCACCCCGCAGTCGTGTGACATACACTACGGCGATAGCGAGAATCATCGCGGCGCACGCTTGCCGCTGTGCCTGTGTCAGGCGCTGTCTGTGCGAACCGCGAGAGCGGGAAGTGGCTGGGAAGAAGTTCACATAATGGGTTTCTCAATGTGCATAGAGTATGTGATACTCATCCAGTATGGAGAAAACCTCCATGGCGAGCAAAAGGAGAACTAAATGCCATTCCTTCGCGAGCGCTCCAAGGACCACTGGGTGAGAGCCGTCGCAGCAGCGCTCTTAGTGTTGACCATTTTTGCGACTCCCCTGAGAGCCCAGGAAGAGCCAGCCGATCTCAACGGCATCTGGCAAGCGCTCGGCACCGCACACTGGGATCTGGAGGGTCATGCGGCAAGACCCGGCCCGATTGTCGAACTCGGCGCCCTCGGTGCTGTTCCCGCAGGACTCAGCGTGGTGCTCGGGGGCAAGATCCCCTATCGACCCGAAGCCGCACGCCAGAGAGACGAGAATCGGGAGAATTGGCTGGAGCGCGACCCCGCGGTGAAGTGCTACCTGCCAGGTGTGCCCCGCGCGACCTATATGCCCTTTCCGTTTCAGATCGTCCAGGACACCGACTTTATCATCATCGCCTACGAGTTTGCCCATGCGACCCGTGTGGTTCACATGTCCAGCCCTGATTCCGACATTCCCTTTGATGCCTGGATGGGCCATTCCAGAGGGCACTGGGAGGAGGAGACACTGGTGGTCGAAGTGACCCGCCAGCTCCCGGACACATGGTTCGACAGTTCCGGCAACTTCCACAGCGGAGCCCTCCATGTCGTCGAGCGCTACACCCCGATCAGCCCGGACGCGCTCCTCTACGAAGCGAGAATCGAGGATCCCGAAGTCTTCACCGAGCCGTGGACGATTCGTCTGCCGCTCTACCGGCGCCTCGACGAGAACATGGAGCTCCTCGAGTTCAAGTGCATCGAGTTCGTTGAGGAGCTCATGTACGGTCACCTGAGCAGGGGGGCAGATTTAACCGACGAAGAGGATTCGTCAGAGGAGAGGAGGTAGCCCACATGCACCTACGAAGAGAATTATCAGCGAGCATCATCGTTCTTGTCCTGGTGGTGGGCAGCACCCCGGTACCAGCCCATCACGCTTTCACGGCAGAGTTCGACGCCAATCGACCCGTTCACCTGGAGGGACCGGTGATCAAGGTCGAGTGGATCAACCCTCACGCCTGGATCCACCTGCGAGTCACCAAGGAGGACGGCTCGACCGAGGACTGGATGGTCGAAGGTGGTACTCCGAATACACTCGCCCGGCGCGGCGTCAATCGGGACTCACTAGAGACCGGGACCGTGATCATCATCGACGGCTATCAGGCCAAGAACGGATCCTTGAAGGCGAACGGTCGGGACTTGTTTCTTCCCGACGGAACCAAGCTCTTCGTGGGCTCGTCTGGCTCAGGGGCGCCGAGCGATGGGGCCGACCCCGGAGAGACGCGGCCTTGAGTGCTGGCCAAAAGAGACGCCAAACCACAAGATTCGATCACCATTAACAGGAGCGACCCAATGAATCAGCGAACAACTTCCGTCTACCCAGTGTTCTTCACTATGGCGATGGCGGTGTGCGCCGCGCACGCCGCCCAGGCGCAGACCGAGTTTCGCACGGAATGGGGCGATCCGGACCTTCGCGGCCTCTGGAGCAACGCCACCGTCACCCCTGTCGAACGGCCCACCGCCCTGGGAGACAAGACTCACTTCACCGAAGAGGAAGCCGAGGCGATGAAAGGCACCGGCCTCGACGCGATCTTGAATGGCATCGGGCGCTCAATCGAGGGAACGCTCACGGGCGAGCTGAGCGAGACCTGGCTCGAACCCGGCACCGAGGTGGTGCGCAGCCGCCGCACGTCGCTCATCGTCGATCCGCCCGACGGCAAGATTCCGTACACCCAGGAGGGCCGAATGCGTTATATGCAAGAGATGAGCAAGCGGATGACCGGCGCAATGGCCGCATCGTACGAGGACCTTTACCTCGGCGATCGATGCCTGAACAACGGCATTATCTACTGGACCAACCCGTTCTACGCCAGCCTCCACCAGATCAACCAGTCTCGAGATCACGTGGTCATCCTCAGTGAGTGGGGCCCACACAGGCGCTTGATCCCCATTGACGGCCAACCGCCCCTCGACGAGTCCATCGCCCAGTGGGATGGATCGTCGCGGGGTCATTGGGAGGGTGACACCCTCGTGGTGGAGACCGCGAACTTCAACGGACGCAACGACTTGACCCTGCGGGGTGGGTCGACCGATACACGCTTTCTCGAGCGTTTCGTGCGCGTCGACGAGAACACGATCGACTACTCGCTCACCATCACCGATCCAGCCTCCTTTACCCAACCGTTGACCCTCGAGAACACGATGCGAGTCACTGAGGGGCCCATGTTGGAGTTTGCCTGCCACGAAGGCAACTACGCACTGGTCAACATTCTCGAAGGCGTGCGCGCAGCGGATAAGGCCGCCCTCGAAGAGAACTAGGAGATACCATGACCCACAGAACCCTGGCCCTGCTCATCGCTCTTTGCCTCGTCTCGCTGCCACTTGCAGCGGCCGAAAAGCAGCGCATCTTCCAGCGCGTCGAGCACCACTCTGTGGAGAGCTCCGACGGGGTGGAGATCGCCTACTACACCGCCGGCGAGGGCCCCATCGTCCTCTTTCTGCACGGATTTCCGGATCAATGGCTGACCTGGTCGGTGCAGATGGAAGCGCTCGAAGACTCGTACCGTGTAGCAGCCATGGATCTGCGAGGCTACAATCGGAGTGGCAAGCCGACGGAGATCGAGTCCTACCAGCGCCCCCAGCTCCAGCGTGACGTGATGGCCGTGATCGACGACCTGGGCGACTCCGATGTCATTCTCGTGGGCCACGACTGGGGGGGCGGCATCTCCTGGCGCTTCGCGATGGCCCACCCGGAGAAGGTCAACAAGCTGATCATCTGCAACCTGACCCACCCGAGCGGCTACGAAGCGGTGCGACTCAACATGACCGAGGAGCAGAAGGCGAACATGAGCTACATCGATCGCTTCCAGTCGCCGGATGCCGCTTCGTTCTTCACCGCTGAGGGCCTGGCGCAGAGGTGGGAGCACGATCCCGAGATCCACAAGGAGTACCTCCAGGGCTACGAGCGCTCCTCCTTCGACGGGATGCTCAACTACTACCGGGCTTCGTACGACCAGTTCAATCCCACCGAGGCGACCAAGCGGCCCCAGCTCCAGATGCCGGTGCTGCAGATCCACGGCCTCGACGACGGCGCAGTCGACAAGGAAGGCCTGCGCGACACCTGGAACTGGATCGACGCTGACTACACTCTCGTCACGCTGCCGGGAGTCGGCCACAACGTGCAGAACGAAGCGGCCGACGCCGTGGCGCGGAACATGCGGTCATGGCTCGACGCCCGTCGCTGAGGAGCGAGAGCACAATGAGAAAATGCCTTGGCGTGGTAGCAGCCGCGCTCGCAGTTGCCCTGTCGTCCGCGGTCACCTTCGGCGCCGAGTCCGACGCGCGCGCCGGAGAGTGGCATCACTTCGGCAACGACGGCGCCGGTTCGCGCTACTCGCCGTTGGACCAGATCGACCGGTCGAACTTCGGCGATCTCCAGCTCGCCTGGCGCTGGACGTCGATCTCGCAGGAGGTGACGGTCGAGCACACTGACGTCAAGCCGAGCCAGTTCAAACCCATTCCGTTGATGGTCGACGGGCTTGTCTACGTGGCCTCCGAGATCTCGCAAGTGGCGGCTCTCGATGCAGCCAGCGGAGAGATCGTGTGGCAGCACGACCCCGAGGCATGGAAGGCCGGGCGTCCCGCCAACGTCGGATTCCAGCATCGCGGTGTGGCATACTGGGCCGATGGTGCGGATCGCAGGATCTTCATCGCGACCCACGACAGCAAACTCGTCGCCCTGAACGCCAGGACCGGTGAGCCCGTAGCGACGTTCGGTGAGGGCGGCGTGGTCGACCTCCTGCCCGAAAGCGGCGAGCAGATGTTCGGTCGGCGGATCAACAAGCGCCTCATCACCCACAGCTCACCGCCCGCCATCGCCGGCAATACGGTAGTGGTCGGCTCGATCGTGCACGACAGCGGGATCCGACAGTCCGCACCCCCCGGCCACGTGCGCGGCTTCGACGCGAGTACGGGAGAGATGAAGTGGATCTTCCACACCATCCCGCAGGAGGGCGAGCCGGGCGTCGAAACCTGGGAGAACGACTCCTGGCGATACTCCGGCGCCACCAACGTGTGGAGCACGATGGCAGTCGACGACGAGCTAGGCTACGTCTACTTGCCCATCGCGACCCCCACCAACGACTTCTACGGCGGCCATCGCCTGGGCGACAATCTCTATGCGGAATCGATTGTGAGTCTCGACGCCGATACGGGAGAGAAGGTCTGGCACTTCCAGACTGTGCACCACGGCCTCTGGGACTACGACTTGCCGACCAACCCGATCCTTGTCGACATCACCGTCGATGGGCGAGAGATCAAGGCCCTTGCCCAGGTCTCCAAACAGGCCTTCACGTACGTCCTCGACCGGGTCACCGGCGAGCCGGTGTGGCCGATCGAGGAGCGGGCAGTGCCGCAGAGTGACGTACCGGGGGAGCGCTCCTCACCCACCCAGCCCTTTCCCACCAAGCCGCCTCCCTTCGACCGCCAGGGAGTGAGTCTCGACGATCTCGTCGACTTCACCCCCGAGATCGCAGCCGAAGCGAGGGAGATCGTTGCGGAGTACCGCCTCGGACCGATGTTCACACCGCCCAGCCTGCCCGCTCCAGGCAACAAGGCGACGGTGTATCTTCCTGGATCGGGTGGTGGCGCCAACTGGCCGGGCGCGGCGCTCGACCCCGAGACCCAGATTCTCTACGTACCCTCGTCGACCAATCTCGGCGGAGGCCCGCTGAGTCAACCCGATCAATCGCGGTCCGATCTGCGCTACGTCGGCAGCTTCGGCGGCGGCCCTCGTGGCTCGCAGGGTCTGCCAATCATCAAGCCGCCCTGGGGACGAGTCACGGCGATCGATCTCAACGAGGGCGAGCACGTTTGGATGACACCGAACGGTTACGGTCCAGTCGACCATCCGGTCTTCGAAGGTCGCGACGTCGGTTTGCTCGGCAGCGGCAGCGGCGCTCCATTGCTCACGAAGACCCTGCTTTTCGTCACACAGAACGGCCGAGGCGATATGAACTCGCCGAGGATCAATGTGTTCGACAAGGCGAACGGGGAGCTTCTGGGCCACATCCCGCTTCCCAACACTGCCAACGGCAACCCCGTGACGTACCTGCATGACGGCAGGCAGTACCTGGTCGTGTCGGTAGGCGGCGGCGGCTTCTTCGGGGGCTATAGCGAGGACGCTCGCGAGATCAGCGAGGAGTTCGCCGAGCGCCTGAAGATACTGGGCCAGGCGCCCTCGACGACCCCCGAGTTGCTTGCCTTCCGACTTCCTTGATGGCAGCGCTAGAGCCCACAACGGACCTGCCCGACCATCGGTACTAGGGGTCAGGTCCCACTCTATTCCGCCATCACCATCTTGAGCCGTTCCGGGTCGCGCCAGATGCCACCCCGCAGGCGCGCCACATACACAACAGCGATAGAGAGTAACAGGACGACGAAGGTAAGCCAGGAGACTCGCGGTCCATAGTCGAATACCAGGATAATAAAGTACTGCGCCACCAGCATTGCCCAGTGCAGCGTTACCGACGCGGTCATCAACCAGCGCGTGTCGCCGGCACCGCGCAGTACTCCACCGGAGACCAGGATAACCGCATCGGCCATCGCGTAGCTGGATAGCCCGATCATCATGAAGGCGGACAATTCACGTATCTCATCGAAATCACCATCCGGCGGAGCAAAGACCTCCACCAACGGGTAGCGAAAAGTGATGTAGATTGTCGCGAGAATCGCCGAATAGGCAATGCCCATGATAAATCCGGCAGAGATAACTTCGTTGGTTCGCTCCATGTCGTTGGCGCCAACAAAGCGGCCGATCATACTGATGACACCAATATTCAGACCCATCATGGGAACAAATGAGAGGATGTCCCAATTGAACACGATTGCGGCAGAGGCGCCTTGCACGACCCCATAAGACTGAAACATCAGCAGAAACAAATTAAACGCAGCCACATTCAGAAACAGCTCCATACCCGAAGGAAACCCCAGGCGCAGAAAGCGGCGCAGTATTCCCCAATCCAACTTGAATGACTCCATCACTCGGAATTTTTCGCGGTGCTCCTTGCCTAAATAAAAGGCAACGAATAACAGAAACGCAACCACCGTGGCCACGATAGTGCTAATAGCCGCACCGACTATTCCGAGTGCCGGAAATCCCAGCTTGCCGAATACCATGATGTAACACAGTGGGATATTGATTATCAGACCGCACACGTCACAGACCATAACTATGTAAGTTCGACCAATGCCGGCAAAATAAGACGAGATACAAATTTTGCTGAGGGTCACCACTACACCCATCATGAGGATAATATAGTAGCTGCGTTCCAGCTCCACCTGCTGCGGATCGTGACCCATGGCTTCGAATATTCCCGACACAAAGTAGGTAATGATCACCAACAGTGGCGAGCACATGACCGTCATGATGATGCCCTGCGTAACGACCTTAGGACATTTATCAGTCTGACCAGCACCCAGATATTGCGCCGCCATGGCGTTGGCATAGGAAAACAGTCCAGAGAAGAAGCAGAATGAGAAGAACACAGCTACCCCGCCACCCAGGGACGCTGCCATGTGGGTAGGATCGATCTGGGACATGAAATAACGATCGGTGAAGATCATTACCGCAAACGCACCCTGGGAGACCACCATTGGTAAGGCGATCTTCACCAGTTCGCTTAGCGTGTCTCTGTTAAAGTGCAGTCGGTCCAGCATCGTATTCTCTATGAGCTTAAACCACGTTCGTCTATCCGAGAACGGAGTTCCCGAGTGGCAGGCACTCGAGTAAAACAATGATTGTGTGAACGGTAGATTACTTCGATTAAGGAACCCTCTGACAGGAGGCCTCATAATCGCAAGTTAGAGAGAACAAACTCTGCGCTATTTGAAAGAAGCGCAGCGCTTTAGGTCGGCCAGCATGGTACGTGATTGGGATTTCCAACACAACTCAGCGCGAGTTATTTCTTTTCCCTGGCCGCCAGAAACTCGGCACGCGCCTGCCGATAGTCATCACTGAGACTGGCCAGTGCGAACTGGTCACCATCGGCGTGCATGACGCCGGCGCTAGCGGCCAGCTGTATCGCATTCAGACCTCGTTTAATCATCTGTGCTGCCATGGCGGGGCGGCTGGCATAGAACTCTGCCATCTCCAGACTTTTCTGCTCCAGACTAGAGGCACTAACCAGTTCATCCAGGAATCCCCAGTGCAATAAGTCGGTGGCTGCTTCCAGTTCGCCGCCGATTACCATGCGCTTCGCCACCGCCGGACCCACCAGGTTGTAACATAAGGGCAACGAACCCCAACTGAGGTTCATACCGAGTTTTACTTCCGGATAACCGATAATGCAGTCATCACTGCCAACCCGAAAGTCACAAGCACTGGCGATACAGGTGGCGCCGCCGGCTGCAACTCCGTGTACAGCAGCGATAGTAATCTGATTGATATTGAGAATGGATTCGATTAGTTCCCTGCCCAGCTGCGTGTCGTGCACGCGGTGTAACAGGTCGCTGTCCTCTTGCTGTTCCTGCCTGGCGGGATCCTTGAGATCTGCACCCACCGAGAAATGTTTGCCGTTACCCCTAAAAATAACGACTCGCGTAAGCGTGTCGTACTTGAAGGTGACGACCGCGTCGATGATCTCCTGCATTAGAGCGAGACTGAGTGCATTGCCACATGCCGGTCGGTCCAAGCAAAGAGTGGCAATAGTGCCTTGTCGCTGGATATTCAGAAATTTATAGCTCATAAATCAAACGGAGGCGAATCAGGCGGTTTCCAGTTTCAGGGTTTGTATCTTTTTATAAGTCATGCTTCGCCATAACCATTCGGCTGGACCGAAGCGGTAGTGGCGTAACCAGAGCGAGCTCGTAACAAGCTGAAAAATCCAGACGCCAATAACAACATAATATATTTGATGACGCGCAAGTTCTCCCGCGAGACCAAAACCGAATCCCATGAAGATTACATTGCAAATCAGTGACTGTGACAGGTAATTGGTAAGAGCCATCTGACCCACTTTAGCCAGTGCATTACGCACAGCACCAAGCACGCCGATCTTACAGATCACCATAACCAATCCGATATAGCCCATTGCCAGCGAGAGCCGCCCGATGTCGTAGGTGGGTCGCATATTGGCAATCCAGTGTAGTTCAAATCCGCTGTTTACGTAAGTCAGGGTTTCCCAGTAATTCAAAGGAATCCCAATTCCGAAGCCGAGTAGCAGCATCGTCATATAAACACGCAGGCTGCGGGAGGCATCGAACAGACCCCACTTCCAGAATGCCATGCCCAGCAACATCATCGCCAGCACATCCCACAGTACAAATCCGACAAACGTTATTGTCTGCATAATGATATTGGATTTTGCGGCACCGATGAAATTGGCAACATAGCCCGCCTGCTTCGTCTCCAACTCTTCCTGGATCAGCTCCGGTGTCATAGCCTGTGTTTCCAGGAAGCCAATCCAGCTATCGACCGCACTCTGCTGCTCGTCGCTTAGCTCCGTTCCGGCGGGCAATGCTGCCACAGCATCCGCTTCACTCTTCAGAGTCCTGGTGTTGTATTGCAGACCAATGTGCATAATAGTCAGCAAGACAAACACGATAGCACTGTAGAGGCCGAGTTTCCTGGCAGAGAAATCACGGAAAAAAAACAGTACCAGCCCTGCCATACCATAGCCATACAAAATATCACCGGCCCAAACCAGGATATAGGCATTAAATAGACCGAAAGCGACCAGCAGAAGTGTACGGCGATAGAACAAGCCCTTTACATACTCGGGATCGGTGTTGGGTTTCGCCATGAAGATTAACAGCCCGGCACCGAACAGCATGGAGAAGATTGCCCGCATGGATCCTTCGAACAAGATGTCCATGGTCATGAAGGTGGCCAGATCTATGCCTGCGGTCGCGCCGTCGACACGGGGATCCATGTAGGCCGCGAAAGGATTTGCAAATGCGATGATATTCAGCAGCAGAATCCCCAACAGAGCCACACCACGAAGGGTATCAATGGATTGAATCCGCGCCTTACCGGTAATCGGTGACGCCGTCGCAGCAGCCTGCGCAGCAAGTTCCTCAGTGAGAGTTGAATCAGTCATGACTAAGCCATCGTAGTGAGTTGGCGATCAACTATCAATGCTTGCCATTACTTATTTCCACTGTCCGTGGAGCAGCTACCAGCCTAGACTCCGTATCTTTCTAAGATTATGCTAGGAACCCTCTGAACAACAAATACACCCACATAACCTAGATGCATTACAAATGAAATATTGTGCCTGCACAGCTTTCTTGATAATCCTTTCCAATTGTTCCTCTGACTCCACGGATCAATCGAGCCTGCTAAATACTAATTGGGATACCTATCTCGGAGATTCTGCGCGCAGCCATTACTCTGAACTAGACCAGATAACTGCGGAGAATGTCAGTCAACTTGAACTTGCATGGACCTACGACTCTGGCGAACTTCGCGAGGGTGGATCGTCCATGTACACCAGCCCACTGGTAATTGACGGCATCCTTTACGGACTGTCTCCGAAATTGGTGGCTTTCGCACTCAATGCCGCCACCGGCGAGGAATTATGGCGTTACGACCCTTCCGGGCCCGGCGCTGCACAACGGGGTCTGATGTGGTGGCAGGATGGCGATGATCGCCGACTTCTCTACGCTGCGGGTCGCGAGCTGATCGCTCTCAATGCCGACGATGGTCAACCGGTTGCTAGTTTTGGTGACGACGGCAGGCTGGATCTACGCCCCAGCGATGCATCCGGCCCTTTCTTTACCAGCGTACCGGGCATTGTATTCGAAGACATGTTGGTGATGGGTTTCTCCACCAGTGAGAGTTCCACCTCACATGCCGGCATGATCCGTGCCTTCAACGTGCGCGATGGAACTGAGATCTGGCGCTTTAACAGCCTGCCGCTAACCGGCGGCCTCGGCGCGGAAACCTGGGAAGAGGGTTCCCTCACGCTGGCCGGTGGCGCCAATAACTGGACCGGCATGACGCTCGATGAATCACGGGGCATGCTATTTATCCCAACCGGCTCGGCGACACCGGATTTCTATGGTGCGTCCCGCACCGGCGACAACCTGTTTGCCAACAGCCTGATTGCATTGGATGTGCGCAGTGGTGACTACCGCTGGCACTATCAAACCATTCGACACGACCTATGGGATAGAGACTTACCCTCGCCGCCCACACTGGTGCAACTGGAACGAGACGGCGTGCTAATCGACGGCGTGGCCGTCACAACAAAGTCAGGTCATCTGTTCCTGTTTAACCGCGATACCGGCGAATCGCTTTATGACATTTATGAGGTAGATGGGATTCCCAGTGAACTGCCCGGCGAAAACGCGGCGACCAGTCAACCGGTTTCTTCGGTTGCGTTCACCCGCCAGGAATTCGAAATGACTACACGCAGCCAGGAAGCAATCGACTTCGTCACCGAAGTAGTCGAACCACTGGACCAGCGTCTGTGGGCACCACCCACTACGGCGGGAATTCTCTTCTTTCCTTCCTATGATGGCGGCGCCGAATGGGGTGGCTCTGCCTACGATCCGAATGGGCACAAGCTTATCCTCAATGCGCAGGAAATCGGCGGCATTATCCGGCTCTATGAAATTCCGGTGGGTTTCAGCAACCGGGGCGTCTATGCTGAGAATTGTGGCGCCTGCCATGGCCAGGACCGGGACGGTTCTGCTATCGCTCCCAGCCTGGTGGATATTGCCGAGCGCCTGTCGGTCGCCGACATGCGGCAGGTGATCCTGGAAGGAAGAGGACGCATGCCCGCCTTCGACAGCCTCAGCCAGGTGGAACAGAACGCAGTCGTTTCCTATGTGCGTAACCCAGACCGGGACGGCGTTGTAGAACCGAGTACCGAGATCGACTACGCCTTCGCCGGTTACCTGCGTGTCAGAGACCACGAAGGCCTGCCGGGCAATACGCCTCCCTGGGGTACTCTCAATTCCATCGACCTGGCCACCGGTGAGATCGACTGGCAAGTCAACTTCGGTAACTACCCGAGCCACCCCGATCTGAATTACGGCGCCGAGAGTTACGGCGGGCCGGTGGTAACCGCCTCAGGTCTGATCTTTATCGGCGCAACGCCAGACAGAAAGTTTCAAGCCTTCGACAGCCAGGACGGCTCGATACTCTGGGAAACGGAGCTTGCTGCCGCCGGCTTCGCCACACCTGCCATGTACAGCGTGGACGGGCAACAATTTGTAGTGATCGCTGCCGGCGGAGGACGTATGGGTCCGCCTTCCGGGTCGGAATATCGGGCCTACAGCCTGCCCCAACAATAACAGCTGAGGACAATATCATGAGTAATCTGGTGTTTTACACAAATCCGCAATCCCGGAGTGTGATTGCCCACTGGATGCTGGAAGAACTGGGCGAGCCTTACGAAACTGTGTGGCTGGAATATCTCACCAGCATGAAGTCACCAGAATTTCTGCAGATCAATCCTCTTGGTAAGGTGCCAGCCCTCACACATAACGGCGCGGTGATTACGGAAACTGCCGCGATCTGCGCCTATCTTGCTACCAGCTTTCCAGAAAAGCAGTTAATGCCCTCCCCTGACAGTGCACAGCTCGGGAATTATTTCCGCTGGTTGTTCTTCGCCTCGGGTCCATTCGAGATGGCTATTACAGTCAAATCGATGCAGTGGCCGGTGAAGGAAGAGAATACCCGCAGCCTGGGATTCGGCACCTTCGATGCTGCCCTGGATGTGCTGGAATCTGCACTCTCTCCGGGGCCCTATATCTGTGGAGCGCAATTCACTGCGGCGGATGTCTATGTCGGCAGCCATCTGGATTTCGCGATGCAATTCGGCAACCTGGACAAACGCGCCTCGTTTGAAAGCTATGTGGACAGCTTGAAAGAACGCCCGGCCTATCAGCGTACTCAGGAAATCTGCCAACAGCAGGTTCAACAAACAGACTCACAGGAATAGAGCATGAATACCGAGAATAGTCGAATAGCCACTGCCATATTACTGACAGTCTTCACTTCTTTGTTATCCATGCTGGCCAATGCCCAACCGACACCGATACGCAATGATGTGCCGCGCGTCGGTCAACAGGAAGTGATCATGATGCGCCATGCCTATCTCGAGCAGGATAGCTATGACGCATGGTATGAAGCCAGTTCGACTGGAGTATGGCCCTGGTTCGAGCGGCTCGGCGCGAGGATTCTGGGAGATTTTGAAATCATCTATCCAGAAACCGACGATGCCACACCGGATCAGGACGAAGCGCTACGTTTTGCGCGCTATGCCAGTTATGAGCATTGGCGGGCCACACGCGGTCCAGCCGTCTCGAGTGATACTGGTGGATCGATTCGTCTGGCTGGCAATGGCGGTTTGAGCAATGGATCCAATGAAGGATTAGCAACACGGCGGCAATATTCCCAGGGATCACGGGGCGGCTATTTCCTGATGGGCTATACGGCCCAGACGCATCCGATTTACATGCCCGGCTTGAACGAATCCTATGAATTGATCGAAAGCGGTAGCACCACCACTGCGAGTCCAGATGCTCCCATCCCGGTGCGCCTCGACCGCGCGCAACCCGGTGACGAAATCCTCACCCTGGAATATCTGAAAATCAGCAAAGGGGCATTCGAGGAGTATTCCGCCATCACACGTAATCGCATCTGGCCCTATCTGGAAAAGGTTGGTGGTCGAGCCGTTGGGCAGTGGCGAGTCGCCTATCTACCGAATAGTCAGGGAGTGGAAGATGAAGAGTATGACGAGGTCTATAACCTGACGCGCTACGCCAGTTATGATCACTATCTGGCAACTCGTGACAATGCGGTGAGCATGGGCGGCAATGGACCGGACTACCAGGATGTGATCGACGCCGCAGCCCAGCTCGAAGCGATGACCCTCGATCGGTCTACAGAGTTTTTAAGAGGCTCACCCTTCGGCAGTCCACCACAATATGCCCCTGGCATGAATGAGACATACCGCCTGGTCGATTAGGCAGAAATAGGCGCTCCACAATGGCAAGACAAATCCTGCTAATGCTATTGACCTGTTTATTCAGCGCGCAGCTATTGTCACAGACATCCGGCCCCGCACGAGGATCGCTGGTGATCGTCGGCGGCGGCATGCAGGACCTGGAGATATTGCGGCGTTTCGCCGGGCTGGCCGGGGGATTGGATGCGCCGATCGTAGTCATCCCAACCGCGAGTGGCGGCAACAATTATGACCAGTACTGGCCAGGATTAAATCAGTTCAAGGCGGCCGGCCTCAGCAATGTCACCCTGATTCATACCTATGACAGAGCCGTTGCTGACAGCGCCGGCTTCGCCGCACCGATTCGAGAAGCCCGTGGTGTCTGGTTTACTGGCGGTCGGCAGTGGCGGCTCGCCGATTCCTATCTCCATACCCAGGTGCATGAAGCACTGATCGATTTACTGGCGCGCGATGGCGTAATTGGCGGCTCTTCGGCAGGTGCTACTATCCTCGGCTCCTACCTGGCACGGGGCGACAGCGGCAGCAATACCATCATGATGGGGGATCATGAAGAAGGCTTTGGTTTTATTCAGAATATCGCGATCGACCAACACATGCTGAGGCGTAATCGTCAATTCGACCTGATGGAGATCATCGAAGCGAAACCAGAATTGCTGGGCGTCGGTCTGGATGAGGATACCGCTATCGTCGTCAGGGGAAACCGTTTCGAGGTCATCGGTCAAAGTTATATCGCAATCTTCGATCACACTCACAGGCTGGATTCCGGCGGCAAGTTTTACTTTCTCGTTCCCGGCGATCAATTCGATATGCTGCAGCGACAGGCTTACCGGCCGCAGACTACACTACGGCCACTGGAGAGAGTGGTAGAACAGAACTGGTAGAAAACTTGGGGACCTTCTCCATAGCGATTGCTAATGGATAGACCTGATCCCTGAGCTTTTTTACTTCACGGGATTTTGTTTTTCTGTATTGACGTTGAGTGTAAAGATGTCGGGCCTGGCATAATGTCCGACAACATCCAGGTCAAATTTCCCACGAATGATTTCGTTCTTGTCGAGCTCGGCAGTCAAAATGGCATCCTCATCAAAAACCGGGCCCGCCAGAACCTTGCCGAACGGGGAAACGATACAGCTGCCACCGCGAATGAGAATCTTGCCGGGCTCTTCTCCCTGAATCGGATGAAAATCTTCCGGGCCGTCCGAACGTATCATGAATTGGCAAGCACTTAGCACAAAACATCGCCCCTCCAATGCCACCATTTGCATGGTTGGTAACCAGACGTCGCGATCATCAACAGTTGGTGCGCAATAGAATTGAACACCCTTGCCATACATGGCAAGCCGGAGTTGGGGCATGTAGTTTTCCCAACAGATAACGGCGCCAAGAATCCCGATGTCGGTTTCAGGAGCAGGTAATGTCGAGCCATCGCCAAATCCCCATACCACACGTTCCATGGCCGTAGGCATAAGCTTGCGGTGTTTGCTGATCAGATCGCCTGCCGGGCTGAAAAACAAAGCCGTGCAATAAAGTGTGCCCTGGTCTCGCTCGATGGCGCCGACGACAAGATAGGCATTAGTGGAGGCCGCAATTTTACCTATCTTTTCCGTGTCCTCGCCGGGCACATCGATGGCGTTGTCATGATAGCGGCGAAACAAATCACGCCCTTCATCAGAGCGCATTCCCAAACGTACACCGAAATCCAGGCCCTTGGGATAACCGCCAACAAAGGCTTCGGGAAAAACGATCAGTTTTGCCCTGGCAGTAGCTGCATCTTGCGCCAGATCGGCAAGTTTCTCTAATGTACGCTCCTTGTCGAACAACACTGTTCCTGCTTGTACAACCGCACCTGTGATTACCTTCATCGGATACCTCAATTTATATTTGCACTCACGTATTCGGGGAGATTATCTACCTGGCGCACCGAACACTATCTATCTGTTGCATAATTTTTGCCTCTGTATCAGTAGTCGGTCTGGGCTTAGTAAAATTCCGTGTGACTTTGGCAGGTTCCTGGCAACTATGGAAGTGAGTCAAGGCAGCCGCACGGGCATAGTCATGGCGCCGTTACCGGCGGAGTCCCAAGCGGCGAAGCGAACCCACTTCTGGCCGGTGGCGTCGAAAGGGATCTGAAATTGCGTCGAATCGAAAGGCAGCAGGTCCGTGGCGGAAACCAGGGTGGATCGCGTATCGACGCCGTCGCCGGTCACCACTTCTACAAATTCCAGTGGAAAGGTCCAGCTCACTTCTGCGGTAGCCAGGGCAGTAGTTCCACTACCGCTATAGGAATGTTCCGGAATCAGCACCTCACCGCTGCTGACGAAGTAATCTCCAGATTTCAGTGTGTTGGTGATTGATGAATAATCATTGCCAGCCGGAAGTTCATCGAGTCTCAGATAGGTCACTGGACCGTTAGCATAGATGTCATCACCGGGCGCCTTGAAATAAGTTTCAGTGATTGCCAGCAGCGACTTAAGAGGCTTGTCGCTATGGGCAATCCAGTTGTTCATATCATCCAGTAGTGGAATTACCCGGTAGTCCGACAGGCGTTGTTCGGAAAGGTCCGAACCCATACCCCAACGCCAGCCCGCACCACGATAACTGTCATGCAGGAACTGGGTCGAGTCGGCCACGGCGTCCGGATAACCGGTGGAACCCTTGGTGCGTGGATGGGGCATGTAGATGAGCATGTTTTCATTCTCGACCATGGTCATCATGTCCGCGATGCTGCCGATGTTATACATCCTGCCATACTGGGGATGCTCGGTGATTAACGGTGTTCCAGGCGCGCGCTCATCGACATAGTAAACCGGAAGGGAAAATAGCAGGTCCCAGTGACCACCCAGCAGGTTGCTGTTCTCCATCTGCGGCATCACCATGAAATCTGCATCAGAATGCCGAACCGCGCCTTCGAATAGCCAGTGCTGCTCCTGTAATTGAGTTACTTCCCTGGGTCTATCCACTGGGCCGGCGATGTTGATGCCTGCCGATCGCAAGACTTCAAAATCTCTGAGCCGCGTATCCAGGCTGCCGGAAGCAATGAGTTCACGACCCATGTTGGTGTGATAATGGGAACCCATGACCTTGTAACCAGCCAGGGGCTGATAGACATCGCCATTGGTGAACGCCAACGCCGCTGCGAAGGCATCGTCACTACTACCCAGCGTCGGCAAGAAATACGCGGCCATCTGCTGCTGAGATCCCGGTGGCGCGCTATACAGGGACCAGTTCGCCAGATAGCGCTCCACCACTTCCTGCTCCCCTTGGCGAATACCGATGCTGAAGGAGTCATCATTGTCCTTGCGGTACCAGTTATTGCCCACATTGATCTCGACTTCCCGTGCCCAGAAAAAGGTATGGGGTGGCGGGAATGCCGCGATTGCTGCGCCGTTGGTTTCTGCCACAACCAGCCGATTCGCAGCCTGCAGCACCACGTGATCAGCATTGGCAGGACCCTGCAAAGTATAGGATTGCAGCAAGCCTCCCGTATCGTGCCAATTCACGTTGCCAGTAACGCCCGAGTCCAGACCGGTAATGCCGACGTCGTACTTGTACGCCACCGATGGCAATGCTGTGCTGGCGAGTACTTCGGCTCGCATCAGGTTGGTGCCAGCGTAAACGGTGAATACAAACTCGCCTGAAAAGGAGCCCAGGCTGACCTCGGAATAGCTGACCTCTACCCGCGTACCCTCTGCCACCACAGCGCAATCATCCACCCGATAACTGAGTTCGTCTCGGCGAATCTCATCGCTTGAGCGTGGCAGGCCAGGCTGGCTCGCCACACCCTCCATGGGCGGAGGATTACCGCGAAACTCCTGCTGGCGAAGATCCAACGGCGCATCCCAGAACACATCCCATTTGTGTCGGTCTATCACCGCATCGGTGAGTTCCATTCCCAGCTCTCGCATCGGGCTGAGTTGCTGGTTGCTTATGCGTCGTAAGCCTTCGACAATCCTGTATTCGAAACGGCTGTCGGTTAGCAGGGTTATCCAGTCGTCATTGCCGCTGCGAAGTTGCAGATGCTTGATCACCGGCTGTTGCTGCTCCACTGCCAGCAGCAGACTTAATTGCTGGTCATCCGTGCCGCGCCAGTCTAGCCTTAAACCGTCTGCGCTATTACTTGCCTGGATTATGCTATCAGAGTCGAATCCCTGCAGCCGACATTGCAGCGTCTGGGTTGTTTGCGCGAACAAGGCGCTCGAAGCAAGCAGTAATAGTGAAAACAGAGTGAATTGTCGTCGCCGAATCATGAATACATAATCAGTATTGCGGGGCTAAAAAAAGGACGGTGAGAAACCAATCTCCCTACCCCCTTCGCCCATCTAATGGCGTTGCGTTAACGACTCCAGCTCGGTAGCCAGGTATCGTCTTCCTCACCAGCCGCATCCTGCTTGCGGGCACCACTTAACATTAATGGCATAGCGTAGTTCGCCTCATGGCAGGCGTATTCAAACAGGTCGGCGTCGGTCAATTGCATCTCAACGATAGCGGTGAACCTGTCATCAAACATTTCCGCATCGTCGACCGTCCATTCATATTGCAACCGGTCCTCATCCAGACGCGTGAATCGTTCGGTGAGCGTCATGTTCTCACCGGTACCATTGAAGCGACTGAGATGTGTGAAGTTAGTAGTCGTCACGACAAATGTATCGCCGTCCCACTGCCCAATCGAATTGCCTTTCCACTGTCGCACATCGTCCGGCAGAGCCTCACCCCCGCTGGTAGGGATGACGCGATGATCATTGACCATCTCGGTCTGAATCACAATATGGTCTTCGGTCTGTATCAGCTTCATCATGTTGTTGTAGGCACCGGAGCGCATAGGAGGCCCGGCGTTAAATCCGAGGATGCAGCGATCATACAGGTTGCGGTCTTCCGGCCCTTGGGGAGAGCGGCGCTGCAGCGCACGATAGTATGCCGCCGCTTCCCGACCCCGATCTGTCATACCCGGCATGCGTCCGTTTTCAGGATAGATAAGCTGCGAAGTGCGCATGGTGGTGGTCATGGTAGTGCCCTGATCCAGGTAGAAGGTGTTATAACCTACATCCAGGTCACTCTGATCGAATTCACCATCGAATTCGGCAGTAGCCCGGGCTTCCCTACCGGCACGCACTGCGGCTTCGTAATCCTCGACTTCATCAGCAGTCAGAAATTCCTTGTCGGCAAAGGCCGCCGGCCGTTGAAAAGGCGTGACCGTGCGGAAATCCCAGTTGCCCTGCAGGCTGGGTTTACCCCAGGCTTTCATGGGCACATCTGCCAGGCTTGCCTGAGCGATAGCCATGCTGGCAATTGAAACTGCTAATGAGCGTAGTATTTTCATGTGTCTCATAAGTGGTTCCTCCTTATTGATCGGCGGGATTCTCTACCAGGGAGCCTGCGCTTTCGCGGGTCGATCCATCCAGATTCCTGGGTCCATCGTAGCCTCTCCGCAAATGGTCATACAACAGGTCTTCGGCCAATTCTACGCATTTATATTCCAGAATGCGTGCGTTCTCTTCCAGGCGTCGGTACAGCGGCATACTGATAGTCCAGGGTCTACTGAACACTTCTTCATCGGTGATGGTTGCTTCGTACTGGATATGGTTTTCACCCATCGGGGTATAGCGTTCTTCCACGTGAACTGAGCCGCTGTGGTAATTACCCGAGGCATCGAACCAGGTATCTGGCATCTGAGAAGTTACATCGACTACCAGCGTATTGCCTTCCCATCTACCCAGCGAATAGCCCATCCACGACGGCAGTGGAGCAGAGGAGCCAGGTCTCTCCATAAAGATACTGCGGCTATTGCCACCCCATTCATAGGCGATAAATATTTCGCTGTCCGTCTGCAAGATTTGCAGTGGCGCCGGCATATACGTCAGGCGAGGTATACCAGGGATATAACATTTAGCAGCCGGGTCCAGGTTGACCCAGTCCGCACGATTGGTATCTCGTTGTGCCAAAGCACTGGGCTGATAGGGTATCTCTCCGCCAACCACAACACTGGTTCCGGCGGGAATTCCACCGTGGGCACCGATTACACCGGTCACAGGCATCTTGCTGGCTGCATGACCTTCCAGATTCCAGGCGGCGGAGCCCAGAGCCTGCCATATACCGGAGATGTCCTGCGCAGCGGATTCTACTACGGCGGCGGGAGTAGTGCTGACTGCTGTAGCATCGGACACTCGATCCATCTCGGTGGATTGCTCAGGTGCCAACAAGAAAAAGAACATGGCCCCCAGAATAGCAACCACGCCAAGAATAATGGCGATGAACATCTGTGGGTTTGATTCACCTCGCTGGGTCGCCTTCAGTCTCTTTATTCCGGTGCTTCTTATAGTTACATTCATATTCACGACACGTCCTTTTATGATGCTACTTTCTCAAACAGGACAGCCGGTAGCCAGATTATCGATCATCATCGTCGGGAAAGTCGCCCGGCGGTGCACCCGTCCCGGTTGATCCCATGAAGATACTCGTGCCATCTGCAAAGGTGATGTCCCGGCCGCTGCCGCGGCACTTTGGTATGCAGTCCGGATCTTTACTCTGGTAACCGCGCACCCGTATCTCGGTACCGGGCAGTAGGATCTGGTCGGTAAGGCCCGCTCGTAACAACGTATTGGGTGTGCCACCCTCCAGCATCCAATCCTCGGTACTGCCATCTTGCAGGGTTGCAGTTATATGCAACCAGCTGTGAGGGTTAACCCACTCCATGCGGGTGATAACGCCGCTTATATTAAATGGTTTTTCCATATCAAATTCGGATGAGAACGCATGGTGACTCTGTACGGGTGATTGCAACAGCACCACAGATCCTACGACCGCCAAACTGGCAATAAGTCGTTTCATTGTGGTTATCCTCCCTAGGCTTGATTACTCTTCACAGTGAGTTTGCCTCAGCTGGCTAGCTATTTCCACTAAATCCCGCAATCCATGAGTGCGCGGAACATTCAGAGGGGTTATATTGAGCAGTCTCTTGAGGGACGTTAAAACCAAAAAAGATCAAAGCAGGAGACAGACATGACAGCACCCAATAGTACTCGAGCCGCGCTAATCTCCCTGATGCTGGCGATTCCGACGCTCGGCATAGCTCAAGAAATCATCGACACCGACACCCATCGCCTGGAGGAAGTTGCCGAGGGCATCTATTTTGCCACTGGCAATGGGGCACTCTACACAATGAGCAATGCCCTGATCATCGAACGTGACGATGATGTCGTAATCATCGACTCCCACATTACTCCAGCCGCCGGGCGAGCCCTGCTCGATTCAATTCGTGTAGTTACCGACAAACCGGTTACTACTTTAATCAATTCCCACTTCCATTATGACCATGCCAACGGCGTGCCGGCATTTGGCCCGGATATCGAAATTATCGGGCATGAAGTGACCTACCAGAAGCTTACCGGTGATCCAGCCAATGAACAGACTTACCTGTCATCACTGAATCGCTTCGATAATACGGTAGCGAATCTGCAACAACGGATTGCCGATGCCAGTGGTGCTGAAAGAGCAGAATTGCAGACCCAACTGGAATTCTGGCAAGCCCATGTTCGCGCCCAGGATGAAATTGTTTTTACCCCACCGACTACAACACTCAAAGACACCATGACGCTGTATCGCGGTGGACGGGAGATTCAACTGCACTATTTCGGTCGCGCCCATACCGGTGGCGACCTGGCGATCTATCTCCCACAGGAAAGAATCGTGTTTACCGGCGACATGATGCTCGGTGGTATTTCCTATATGGGCGACGGTTATGTCGCCGAATGGGCAGACACCTTACAGGGGCTGAAACAACTGAGTTTCGATCTGGTATTGCCGGGCCACGGCCCGGGATTCCGCGATCTGGATCGTATCGACAATGTGCAGGCCTATTACGGCGATCTCACCGAAGAAGTGCGCCGACTGAAGGCGCTGGGCTATAACGCCGAGGAAGCGGCGGCCCGCGCCGACCTGCGTCAACATGCCGATACGCTGGGGGTGGATCAATTAGGCGCCAACCTCGAAGCGGTGCAGCGCATGTACGACATTATGGATGGCAATATCGACTGATGGATGGCAATCCAGAGAGGTAAAGGCTAATGAAAAGTGTGCTTCAAGCAAGTGTAGTTTCGATTCTCGTAATCCTGCTCACCAGCTGCGGAGGTGACGACAGTGGCAATACGGGCGATGCCGAACAAACCGGCATTACCGATAATACCGGCATGGTGGAACGAGTCGATCCACGACTCGATGCGCTGATCCCATTCGATGCCAATATCCAGAAGCTGGCCGGTGGATTTGCGTTCACCGAGGGACCGGTGTGGGACCGCCGTACCAATCAACTCTACTTCAGTGACCTGCGCAGCAATGCCATACACACCTGGAGCGATGCCGCCGGGCTCGGCACGTTTCTGCAGCCGGTCTTCGAAGGCGATGCCGGCCATCCATCGGTGGGTTCCAATGGCTTGAACATTGACTCACAGGGCAGGTTGCTATTAATGGAACATGGCAGCCGTGTCGTGTCGCGCATCGAAAACGATGGCAGTCGCACTACACTGGTGGATCGCTATCGCGGCATGCGTCTAAACAGCCCCAACGATTCAGCATGGCATTCCAACGGCTGGCTGTATTTCACCGATCCTCCCTATGGGCTGGTTGGTCTGGAAGAGGATCCGCTTCGGGAGCTTGACTACAATGGCATCTACCGGCTCAGCCCCGCAGGCGAAATTCAACTGTTGGAGCGGAATCAGACCCGCCCGAATGGCATAGCCTTCTCGCCAGATGAGCAGACGCTCTACGTCGCCAACTCCGATGCCGGCAACAAGGTATGGTATGCCTACAATGTGGTTGGCAACAGCATCATCGGTAATCCGCGCGTGTTCTATAATGTTAACGACCAGAGCAGCGAGGGGGCGGCCGACGGCATGAAGGTGGACATAAATGGCAACCTCTTTGCCACGGGACCGGGAGGAGTATGGGTCTTCGCCGCAGATGGCACTCATCTGGGCACCATAAAGCCCGATGAGGTGCCAGCCAATGTCGCCTGGGGAGACGATGGCTCGACGCTCTACATGACAGCCCGTACCGGACTGTACCGAATCAGGCTGACGACCAGTGGTGTCATCCCTTAGGTCCCGGTAGCCGGGCAGCTGCATGAGAAACTTGGGACCCTCTGGCGCTGGTTACAACGCAATCTGGTATTATTGACTGCAGTCGCTTTTCTCTGCTTGTAGATGCTGAAAATAGCGCTGTTTTGGTAATTCCGCTGGAAATTGTCTACTTAATGCAGAAAAATAGCCGTCAAGCTGATATTGATCAAATTTCAGAAGAACCGGATACTTAGAATTGAAAGTTTATTGCAGGATTTAACCCATGAAAAAAGCTAACGTTACGAAGCTTATTTGTTCACTACTATTTCCCTTCACCATGACATTTGGCGGTAGTTCATCGGCCCAGTCCGTCGACGACATCGTGCTCAATGTGTACAAGCTCGAGATCTGTGGCTGCTGCGACGGCTGGATCACACACATGGATGAGCGGGGTTACAGCTCCAACATTTTCCATCCGGCAGACCTGAATGGCATGAAGGAAGAGTTTGGCATCAAACCTCAATGGCAATCCTGTCACGTCTCGGTGACCAAGGATGACTATCTGTTCGAAGGCCATATTCCGGAGAAATTCATTGCCCAGTTTTTGGCGGCTCCACCAGAGGGCGCGCTAGGTTTAGCCGTTCCCGGCATGCCGATCGGCGTTCCCGGTATGGTGATGGGCAATCGCTTCACTCCCTTCGACGTTTTGTTGATGAAGAAAGACGGAACCGTAGACGTCTTTGCCAGCGTCAAGAAAATGGAAGATCAGTTCTAGCTATATCTCACCGCGCTGCGCCGCCTGGTTAATCAACTCGGCGGCCCGGAAGGCCAGTGCCATGATGGTCATGGTGGGCTGACCCCTTCCCGAAGTCACTAGCGTGCTGCCATCACACATAAACAGATTGGGGACATTGTGGGAGCGGTTGTTGCGGTCGATTACCGAACTGGCAGGATCATCGCCCATTCGGCAAGTTCCTAATAAATGTACGTTACCGGTCTGTCCTGTTTCAGGATAGTAGCCGTCCATCTTCGTCGCACCAGCTGCTTCCATCAGCTCAGCCGTTTTATCGAGGAACCACTTCATGGTTGCCAGATCATCCGGGTGATCTAAGTAAGTACACCGAATTGCTGGACGTCCGAATTTGTCCTGATAATTGGGGTCAAGTGTCACGTTATTTGTTTCTTGAGGAAGCGAAGTCGTATGACCATCAAATGCAGCCACATGGGTAAATTCCGTCTGCAAATTACGTTTATACTCAACCCCCCAGGAAGGTCCGCCAAACAGACTCCCGAGAAGTGCCGATTCCAGGGGTGCACCGCGTGACGGGTGCCTCCCGTCGATTCCACCGCCGCCATAGAAGCCCAGACTCGGATCCAGTTCGTAGAAATCATGTACAACCCGGGAAGCAGGTACACTCTTGTAGGCATTGACGGGCTCATCAAACAATCCCGCTATCGAGGAATAGCCATTAAACATCAGGTTTTTCCCTACCATCCCGCTTGAATTGGCCAGACCGTCGGGAAACTGACTAGAGCCCGACTGCAGTAACAAGCGTGGAGTTTCCGCACCATTGGCACACAGCACCACCGCCCTGGCCTGTTGTGCCTGTTCGGCTCCATCTTCGTCCCAATAGATGACTTCTGATACTCGCCCCTGCTCATTGACATTGACTCGCGCTACCGTGCAACCAGTGCGAAGATCACAATTACCAGTAGCAAGCGCTAGCGGTATCATGGCGATCATCGTTGAAGATTTTGAGTTTGCCTCACAACCGAAACCATTGCAGAATCCACAATGAATACACCCAGGACGACCGTTATGGGGCTGCGACAAAATTGCTACTGGCGCTGGATAGGGATTCAGGCCCATCTGTTTCGCGGCACGCTCTAATAATACATCTGATCCCTTGATAGGCATGGGCGGACACGGGTATTGCCTCGATCGTGGTGGATCCCAGGGTCCTTGCAGCCCCGACACGCCGATCTCCCAATCTACCTTGGTGTAATAGGGCTCCAGGTCTTGGTAGCTGATTGGCCAGTCGGTAAAGGTGGTGCCGGCAATCGTGCCTCGCACACTCGCTTCCATGAAGTCGATGGGCCGAAAGCGCCAGAAGTTGCCGGAAAAATGTACGCTGCTGCCGCCAACATTATGGGCGTAGCCACACACGGACTCTCTCAGTTCGGCTTCCTCATTCTCGGTTCTTCGAAATGTCTGCAGATAGCCGTGCCGTGTACTCCACATCATGTTGAAATTGTGATCGATGCCCCATTCGTCATGCTTGAAGTCAGTCGCCTGCAGATGGGGACCCTGCTCTAGTAGCACAACCGAATGTCCGGCGCTGGAGAGTTCCTTGGCCATGATGCCGCCGGCGGCACCGGAACCGACTATGATGAAATCCACTTCATCACCGGTTGCAAAGGGAGCGCGCGCCATCCCTATTCCCCCTTTTCCATGAAATCGGCGTCGTAAAAACCGTAGGGCGCTGCCCAGGCACCCTGGGGCTGATAGCCAATCAACTGATAACCGGTGTTATCCCGATTACCACCATACTCAGGCAAAGAGAACATGCCGGCCAGAGTCAGGAAGCGCATGTTTCCAAAAAAAGTGCTGATCTCGATCTCGGTGAGTAACTGATCCTGCTGAGAAGTTTCGAGCTGGTAAAAATACGTGCCACCATAATTCAGCGCAACCGCTGTTTGTAATTCTCGCAGGCCATTTCGCAGCTCGAGCAGTTCCTCATCTCTACCCAGCATGTCATCGTTCATTACGTTATCGATGAAATAGATTACACCGGCTTCAAGGGCACCCGGTGTTTCATCGCTGGGAATAATGCGTGCGGCGATGGCATTGAATTCGTTGGCTTCTTCTTCGGAAAGTATCTGAAATGACTCACCACTCAACCGAGCCTGCTCCGCCCGATTGCAGGCGGACAGAATCATGGGCATGGTCAACATTATTGCCGAAGAATGGGCAGCTTTTTTGCTCGCTTGCAGAAAAGCACGGCGCGAAAGAAGTTTGTTCACTACTACCTTACCCCCCTGGTAGGACTGCAGTCTGTTTTTTGAGCATTGATCAGCTGGAAGCAAGTCTAACATAGGCCCGTCAAGGGCTATGAGTGAAGCCGAAGCGAATGTCAGCTTGGTTCTGAGGCTGAGTTTGCGATCTCGGCCATTTCCTGACCTCGTTGCCCAGTGGATAGAAAATTTATTCCAGCAGCGTCATGGCTCTCTGCAGAAGTGACTCCATAGAAAACTTGGTAGTCTCCCACAGCGGATCGTGACGCTTGCCGCGACGGTGCAGCATCAGGTTGAATCCGGTGATGATGGCAAACTTGTAGGCGGCCAGCGCGCGAAACCAGGCGATGTCCGGCAGCTTGGCTCCCCAGGCTTCTTCATACATGGCCACCAGCTCTTCTGCCTGGGGCATATAAGAGACTCGATGAACGGCATCGGCCCAGGCCTGCGGGTCATTGAACGTGGCGAACCAACCAATGTCATTGAGCGTGGCACCGATGCCGACCAGCTCCCAGTCAATCACCGCCAGCAGCTTGCCCTGGGTTGCATAGAACAGGTTGGACCACTGGAAGTCTCCGTGAAAAATCCCTGTGGGAGAACTACTGGGAATCTGCTCTAACAGCAGGCGCTTGACATCCGGGACCAGTTCGAGGCATTCCGGATCGGCTGCCTTCTCCACGAAGCGGTCCCAGCGATTCACATCGTCCTGCAGCGCCACGGGATCTCCGAGGTAAGCGCCCTGCCCCGGATCGACCCGGTGAATAGCGGCCAGGGCCTGCACTGCCTGTCGTGCCATATCGGTTCTGGCATCCACACCGAGCCGCGCCACCCAGCTGCTACGGTCCTGGCGCACGATGTCACCTTCCAATTGAGGGACGATGAAATAAGGTCGACCGAACCAGCGTGGGTCATCGCCAGACCATTTTACCCGGCAGTGGGGAACCGCATCGGGAAGTGCATTCAGGGCCGCGACCTGGCGCAGCACATCGGCAGTGCCCTGCAGTTTTACATTGGGCGGTGGCAGCCGGATATACCATTTGTCCAGCGAGTCAGCGGTCCTGACGGAAAAGCCGTAGGAAAAGCCGGCATGCCCGGGCATCTGGAAAACGTCGGTCACTGCAGGGGATTGATCTTCGTAGTGAGCGGCACAGAATGGAATCAGGCATTGTTCTAACTCTCTCAGCTCCACCCGAACTCCATGTAATGCCAGTAATGAAAAGATCCGCTGTTAAACAAGCCAGTAATCGTGCCACTACTGTTTTTTGCAGTCTATTTCGTCAATGAAATATAGCCATTCGACCCTTGTATGTCAAAAACGGGAATGATAGTGTTTCTGCGCTCCAGCACGATTTATAGCTGACACAAATAAGGGCAATTTGTCGAGAATCCCATGATATTGACTCGTAGCTTCTCACTCTTAGCCTCCTTAAGCCGCAGTGCCATCGACTGAGCATTCCTAAGTGGTAATCACGCTAAAGAACTTCACAATTGCATGTTTTGTTACAGTGTTAACAATGCTGTCAGGTTCGTTGCTATCTGCTCAACAGCAATCAATAAAAGACGGCGTTTATATTGAGGCGCAGGCACAAGCAGGCAAGCTACTCTACGAGGAAAAATGTCAGCACTGCCACGATCTGCGATTTTTCGAGGGCCGGCTAATTTCCTTCACCGGTATGACTGTCCTGGATCTGTGGTATGCCATGCTGGGGAAGATGCCGGCCGATAATCCTGGTTCACTCAAAGACAGCGAGTACCTGGAGATTATTGCCTATGTGCTTTCGCAAAATGGATTTCCCGCTGGTGAGACTGAACTGGTGCCAAGCAATCAGCTCGGCAAGATTAGGATTCTCACGCCACAATGAGCTCAAGCAGCTCAGGAACTATGGGAAACAGTTAGATATAAGACGCGGTTACTCTCTGCTAACTTACTATCTTATTAGATTCCCTCCCCTATCGAAAAACGTTTCCGCGGGAACGTTTTCGGTGGTACCGCTAAAAATGTTATGGGGACAGACTGCTTTCTTTTGTCACGTATTAAATGAATAAAAAGACAAAGGCGCCTGAAAACGCGCTCACCTTACCGCAGAGCGCAAGGCATACCGAGTAATACTGTGCGCGCCTATCTGGTGTTATTTCCCCTCGTCTGGGTCGGCACCATCGGTTGGCGCGCCGGTGCCGGATGAGCCTGCGAATAGACGGCGTCCGTCAGGAAACGTCACATCGCGACCATTGGCCCGATTGGAGCCATCTATGGCCTGGTAGCCCTCTACCACAAGCTCGACGCCAGGTATAACCGAGTCTTTTCTCCAGCCTCTTCGAACCAGGGCGCCGGGAGGTCCCGCTTCAATCATCCAGGTTACCGAATTGCCATTCTCGTCGGTGACCGCGAGATGCAGCCAGGCGTGGGGATTGATCCATTCCATTCTGACAACCGTGCCCCGCAGATTAACCGGTTTTTTGGAATCAAACTCACCGGAAAAAGCATGATGGGCCAGGGTCGTTGTTGTGGCAAATAGGAGCGCTGCCGCGGCTCCGATTACACCGACAATTAACCGATTTTGGCTGGAATTCAAAAACTTTCGCATAGGATTCTCCTCATGAGAAATCGTACTATTTTATTGACCATTCTGTTAGACAACAGCTACCGATCGTTAGCAGCTGCCTCAGCTTCCCTCGCATCGATTGCGCGGGCTGCACTTAATGTATTTGTCATGCCGTAATTTCCTTCGTGGCAAGCATATTCCACAAGCTCATACTGACTATCGTCTCTTACGAAGGTGAACATCCCGGTCCAGGGTTGGGCCCATACGCTTGGATCTTCAACAGTAAATTGATATTGCAGGGAATTGGGACCAGTGCGGGTAAAGCGTTGCGTTAATTGCATGTTTTCACTGGAACCCTGGTAAGAAGTCCTGCCATTTAAATTTCTCACTTCCACCACCAGAGTATCACCTTCCCAATGGCCGTGAGAATCTCCCAACCATTGTTTAAGGTTCTCTCCCAAGCCTTCTCGAGGCTCGGTTGAGATGATCCGAGTCTCATGAATCATTTCCTTCTGGATCGCAACATTGCCCGGGCTCTGCACAATCTGCAGGCCATTGTTATAGATCCCCGGCATCATCATGCCAACTGGCCCACGGGTAATGCAGCGTACGAAAGTCCCCAGATCCTCCGGCCCTTCAGCCCTCTCCGGGGGCAGCCGGGGAGGTCGGTTGGCTGCAGCTTGTCGATACTCAGCCGTAGTCGCGGGAAGCCGCCCATCAGGCGGATCAACCACCATCGCCACCTGGGTGGAAGGGGCTGACTTAACATAGCCCAGGGTAGTATCGCGCCATTCACGGTCATAGCCCCAAATACTGTTCAGGGTGCCCCGCTCCCGTCGCGCCGCTGCCTCCTGAGTCGTCAATGTCTCGGAGCCAGCAACATCTCGGGGACGTTGCATAGGGATACCATGGGCTGCATCGCCAGTCCAGATGCCTTGCAGATCAGGTTCGCCCCAGGGGGTTTTCGGTGGGATATAAAGTTCTGTGGCTAAATCCGCATCGGCAACGATGACTTGCTCGACGACCCCAGCCCAGCCGGGTTCAACAAGGGCGATCGTGACTCCGTCTGGCCCCTGAATAAAGGCTTGCCTGGCAGATGAACGGGCATTTTCAGGAACCATGGGTTGCTGCCGGAACTGCACTTGCTGTTGGCTCATCTGTTCTGCTGCCTGGTCAAGATCTGCGACCTCAAAACCAATATGATCGATTGCACGACCCCGAGTCAGTCCGGGACGGCCATCTGTGTAGGCACTTACAAGTATCCAAACATCATCGAATTGTAGCCCGTTAAGCGTCCCTTTAAGGGCCGCTGGTGTACCGCCGAGTACCTCGCCATACCATTGTAGTGTAGCCACCGGATCCACAGAATTCAGATGGATATGGTGAAATCCAAGGGTGTCGGTATCCTCGACCAACTCGATTTTGGTTCCCCAGGGATCGAAGATAAAGGCAATCTTGAACAAACCGGGAATGTCACGAACCAGCGCACCGTCATCGAATCTTTGCAGCCTCACTCCAGAACCGCGCACGCCGACGTTTTCGAGCTCGGTCATCTTGGCCGTCAAATCTACGACGGAAAAACTGATGTGGTCGACACCGGTGCCTTGAGAACCACCCTGGGTTGAACCCTCAATGAAGGCAATTTCGGTAGTGCCGCACAGAACCGCATCATTGCGCCCCGCAGTAGCTTCACATGCCATGTGTTCTTCGTACCACCGCACCGCTTCGGAAGCATTATTAAGGGCTATATGGATGTGGTGCGGAGTTGCCGCGAAAACAGTTGCTGGTAAAGCAATAAGGTTAACAACCGCAAAAACGGAGAAGACGGCAGCACCCAGCTTGCGGCTTGTTTTGGGACTTGTTATACGATAATTCATATTGCGAACCTCCAATAAGTGGGGGTGAGGCTATTCAGAGCTATGGCTTATTCGCTCGTCTGTTTGCGTAAATGACCGTAGAGTATCTCTTCGGAAAACTCTACACATTTGTACTCTATGACCTGGGCGTTTGCTTCCAATCGCCGATACAGCGGCATGCTTATCTGCCAGGGCCGGGTAAATACAGTCGGGTCTTCTAAAGTCGCTTCGTACAGCATGGCATCGGGACCAATCGGTGTATAGCGCTCGGTGACCTTTAAAGCACTGCTGGCAAAATTGCCGGCACGATCGAACCAGGCCTGGCCATTAAATCCCTGGGCATCCACCACCAGGGTATCACCTTCCCATATGCCATGGGATCGACCCATCCAGGTATCCAGTGGTGCTGATTCGGGATTTTCCTTATCCATATGAATAGTACGATTCGCTTCCGCATAACCGTACACGATCATGATCTTGTTAGTGCCTTGCAGTATTTGAAATGGATAGGGTAAATAGGTGGCCCGAGGTACTCCTGGCAGGTAGCACTTGGCTTCTGGGTCCTCGCCTTGTCGGTTGTCCCAGTTCGCCTGCTTCTGCTCCAGCGCCCAGGCCTGGTAAGGAATCTCATTGCCTACTACGATGCCCTGGCCTGGAGGAACAGCACCCAGCGCGCCGAGCTCAGGCAATCCCGCGCTCGCCTGATGGTCTTGCAGATCCCAATGGGCAGTACCAATCGCCTGCCAGACCCCATTTATATCAGGATTGCCATCCCAGGCCCTTGGTGCTGAATAGGTGTCGGTAGATTGCGCGAGCGCCGAGCTTGCAGCCAACAGGACAGCGACCAGCCCTAGTGCTGACGCGATAGCTGCTTGTTTGAATCGGGTTACCATTATCGGGCTCCCTCACTAATTCTTATTAGTTAGTAGTTTATATCTACCGGGAATTCTCGCAGTGTGCGGAACAGTGGTCAAGTTGTAGATAGGGGACGGAGGGACTAAATTTTGATCATTTTCATTACTGGTCAACATTTAATCCCTCCGACCCCCTTATTCCGCGTTAGTCGATGGCGAAATTCACCAGCATCACATCGGCGAGCAGACCGAAGAAGAAAAGAGGCAAAATGACAGCATGCAGAGATTTGTTGGTTGAGAGCGCAAGAACTGCAAAGAGTATGACAGCACCGAACGATGTCGCATTATCCAGAGCGAACAAAACCTTGCCCATGATAAGGGGTCTGAATGTTGCGGCAATTACCACCGTAAAAACTCCAATCAACCAGACCGGGCGCATGGGGTCATAGTAATAAGCTGTCAAATCTGAATTTTTTAGAGGTTTGGGAAACAATAAATGGGCGATGAGGTATAAACCAACCGGACCTCCCATCATCATGAGCAGCCCCGAGAAAGTCCATTCTGGAGTGTCTCTTAATCCCCAGATTTCCCACCACTGTTGCAGCAGTGCGATGAATATCGTGAGGATCAGGACGATATGAACCCAGTAAATGTTGAGCGAATCGCGACTCCGAAACATCCTGGCGCTGCCTTTTAGCACTTCGGTAAGCCCCAGCCCGACAATCAGCGAAACCAATACCATCAAAAATTCAAACAGACTCATGCTCATTCCCTGCAAATTGGTGCGATAAGGATTGTGCCACTAGTGTTACTGTAATGTGAACAGTGTCAATACCTATCAAATTAGTGGGTGGGTGTGGAAATTCATCACGATGCTCTCGCCTTTGATAACGTACTTCAGCTCACGAGTCCGAGCGTCAACTACCACGATGGCCGACTCGTCTTCTCGCATAGCAACGATCAGTTTCCATGTGCTAATTCTGACCTTTGCTACGTACAGAAGGCTCTTCTGAACGGGCCATCAGTTCAGCTTCGAGCTTGATGCGAACGAGCTGAGCGAGCCTTTGAATGCCCAACTTGCTCATTACCTGTGAGCGATGATGCTCGACCGTCCGCTCACTGATGCTGAGAGGGACTCCAATGACCTTGTTCGGGTCACCGGCTGCAACATCTCCGCGAAACTTGCGCCGCTCGATGCAGGTTTCTTATTCGTCGAAAAAAGGACGAACACGATCCCCATGATCACGAGTGCCGAAGCATAGAAGACCGGCAACTGCCGCCAGCCTTCGATGTTCGTGCCGCCATCCGTCAATGTGCTCAATAAGGTCGGCGCAAACAGCGCCGTCAGTGCAGCACCCGCATTGCCGGCGCCGAAAATGCCCAGCGCCATCCCTTGCCGTTCCTTCGGATACCAGACCGACGAGTACGCGATTCCGATAGAGAAACTCACACCGGCCAATCCCCAACCCGCGCTACACAACGCGTAGTAGAGAAAGCTGTCGGCGTACTGAATCATGTACATTGGTATGGCGCAGAAAAACAGCAAGCCACCGTAGATCCATTTGCCGCCGAACTTGTCCGTCAGCATTCCGGCCGGCAGCCGAAAGATGGCTCCGGTCAGGACCGGGATACCCATGAGCCAGCCGATCTCGACGGATCCCCAGTCGAATACCTCATTGGCGGCTAGAAACGTCACCAGCACACCGTTCATCATCCACGCTGCGAAACAGACTGTGAACGCGATCGTATTGAGTGCGAGCGCTTTGTGAGATTGTGCAGTTGCTACTCTTTCCATAACTATATCCTCGTACCCTGTCGGGAATTGTTTGGTCTGCTTCAGGAACCAGTCTGTCCTTCAGCTATTGTGGGGGTGCGGTTGCCGCCAAACACGGCAACGGTTCCCCAGCGGCTACGGTTGACCCAGCTTTCGACGTCGCCGCTCATCGAACAGGAACAGGACCATATTCACCACGGCCCAGGTTAGTATCGGGGTAATGATGAGCCAGCCGATCTCGGTGCCCCCCCAGTCCAATGCGTCATTGCGAATAAGCAATATCGCGAGCACGACAACGATAATCCACGCAGTGAAACACATCATGAACACGGTCGTATTAAGAAACCCTATCTTGTTAGCTTGTGCGTTGGTTGCGTTTTTCATGCTTGTAACCTCGTGCTTTACAGGGAATACCACGGTCTCCGTCCGGAACCAGTCCGTCTATCGCTTATCGTGAGACCGCATCGTTGCTCTATTTTGTTAATCATCCAGATTTTGCCCGGGGACGACAATTCGGGGAACCACCTAAGTTATTAGGGGTGCCCGCAACTGCCTTAAATGAAGCTGTCAGGTGGGGTGATCAAAGCTGGGAAGAAATGTTTATCAGTTTTATAGGGTTACAGCTTAGTCAGCGTTAGAACGCTGGAGTGAGACGATGCACAAGGGAGGAGTATAGGTAGAATAAAGTATCCCCAATCGAGTCCACACCGCCATTTGCTCTGAAAATCCATCCCGCTTATTCAGAAACTCCTGAAAAACCTCCCCAAACTGACCAAACTAACGATTCATTGACTCTCTGCATCGCCGCTCTTGAATGGGATTGAATTTCAGGCCGCTACCTGCCCCGCCGCCTTCTGCTGTGCAGGGATGCACGAATGTCGCGAGCGCAGGGGTGCGCAGGAGCGGCGACGTACATAGACGCATTAATGTCGCGAGCGCAGGGATGCGCAGGAGCGACCCTGGCAGCAAGCTTCTTAGATGATTTTAGGTGACTTTAAGTGAAATCGAACAAGACAATCAGTGGACCCACTCACTTATCAAAAAGTGTATTTAGTGACCTTAGCTTATAGACTCTCAAGTAGAGATGGCTTACATTTTCCTTGTCTAACAACATAACAACGCAACCACGCTTTTGCCTGGAGGGGTCATGCGCAAATTGATTCGAATGACAGTCGCTTGTTCCAGCTTACTGACTCTGATTATCCCCAACATCGCAGCAACACAGTCAGTCCAATACCACCGAGACGAGTCCTGGGTTCCAATTCCAGAGGTCTCACCACCCTACTGGGAGATGAACGGGACCGCGGTGGATCGAGAAGGGCGGCGCGCTTACGCGACTCGTCGGTTTGATCCACCAATTATCGAGATCGATGGAGCAACGGGAGAGATCCTCAGGGAAATTGGGTCGGGACTCCTGGCGTGGCCCCATGGCATTTTCGTGGATCATGAGGGATTTATTTGGGCGGCGGACGCGACGGTCGGCGACCCACCTAGCCTCGGATTGATGGGGCCGATCCCCATCGCCGTGAAGGCTGGTCGTGGTCATCAAGTGTTTAAGCTTACGCCTGACGGAGAAGTCGTGATGTCCTTGGGTACCAAGGGTGTTGCTGGAACTGACTCGACACACTTTAATGCGCCAACGGCTGTCGTGGTCGATCCTGTAGACGGCGATATTTTCATATCTGATGGACACAACGACCAGACTAACGCGCGTATTGTTAAGTTCTCGAAGGATGGAGAGTTCATAAGATCGTGGGGGAAATTGGGCTCAGCTCCAGGTGAGTTCAATGTACCCCATGCGCTCGCGCTGGATTCGCAGGGCCGGGTGCTGGTGGCCGATAGGAGCAATAGACGCATTCAGGTTTTCGATCAGGATGGCGGCTTCATCACACAGTGGCCACAGTTCGGGGCGATTTCCGGCATCGCAATTACCCCAGACGATATGATGTTTCTCACAGTCCTGGAAGGCAATATCATAATCGCAAATGCGAAGGACGGAACCATTCTCGGCGAGATCACGCAGGGTATCAGAGCGGAGGGTGTGGCGACGGACGCCTACGGAAACATCTACGCGTCCGAGGTGTTTGACCGGTCTGTCAAGAAGTTCGTCAGAGATTAACGACTCAAACATAAAAGAATGCGAACACTTTGCTGCTTAGTTTGGTGGAGGCAGGGTTCTTCCAGTTAGCGCTCACGGGATCGAGATCCGAAGATTTTGTTGCGCAATACGGCAGCCGGTAGCCTACCAAAACTCGTCATCGTCGGACCGCGAGCACCGCGCTTAATGCATTCTTAAGTACCCTCCGGTTTATCAAATTCCAACATCTCAGGGAAATCTGGTAGTTCAGCTAATTGTTCCCGCAGGGCATCAGTTTCCATCTTTCGTATGGCGTGATGCATCCAAAGCATTAAAACAGTGACAATCACGAACATCAACATGAAGCAGCTCGTCCAGATACCTGTGATATCGTTCATCACCCCGAAGGAAAGGGGCATGACGAAGCCACCCAGACCACCGATCATACCGACCAGGCCACCAACCGCACCGACATGCTCTGGATAATAGGCCGGGATGTGTTTGAACACAGCGGCCATGCCCATAGACATAAAACTGCCGAACACGAATGTAAGCGAGACGAACGGCACAAGCCCGGTGCTGGCCGAAAAACTGATTGGGCCTTCGATGCCATGGACGATGTATTCCGTCTTTGGATAGGAGAGTATGAAGGTGCACAGTATCGACATACTGAATGTCACATACATCATGGTGCGGGCACCGTACTTGTCAGACAGGTGACCGCCATAGGCACGAAACAGGCTGGCGGGAATCGCAAAGATAGCTGCTAGAATGCCGGCCGTCTGAATATTGACGTCATAGACCCCGATGAGGTACCTCGGCAGCCAAAGTGAGAGCGCGACAAAGCCGCCAAAGACAAAGAAATAGTAGATGGAAAAACGCCAGACCTGGATATTTTTCAGCGGTTCGAGCTGTTCGATAAATCCTTTATGCTTCGCACCACTTTCTTGTCGTTTTTTAAACTCCGGGTCGTCTTCTGTCATCAGCCAGAAAATAATGGCCATGACCACAAGTGCAGCAGCCCAGGCCTGTGCGACGGCCTGCCAACCGAAAGCGACCAGCACCACGGGTGCGGCGAACATCGTTATTCCCGCACCGGCATTACCTGTACCAAAGATACCCAGGGCGGTACCTTGTTTGCCTGCCGGATACCACTTCGAGACATAGGCAATACCAACAATGAAGGAGCCCCCGGCTAGTCCGAGACCGAGCGCGGCCAGCAGGGCCATCAAATAGGTCTCTGTCTGTGAGAGCAGGAACGTTGCCATGGCTGCCAGGATCATGACAGTAAAAAAGACGATGCGGCCACCATATTGGTCAGCCCAAATGCCAAGAAAAATGCGGGTCAAAGACCCGGTCAGGATAGGCGTGCCAATCAGCAGGCCAAATTGGGTCTCGTTCAAGCCCAGATCTTCCTGTAGCTGAATGCCGATAATGGAAAAAATCGTCCACACGGCGAAACACACCGCGAACGATAGTGTGCTTAAAGTCAGAGCTCTGTTCTGTTTTGACTTAGGTAGGTCTTCGAGATGATTCATGGTAGCTGATTTGTGTTCCTAATTGACCCAAGGTTTGTATCAAACAAAGTGTTAATTTTAACAGGCTAGGTTCAATTCGAGTTGATGCGATTGAGTTATAAACTTACGCACGACCGGTTTTATCTTCTAATCACATCGTTTGGGGTAACGCTAATATCCAAATCCTTTAGAGTCCCATTTTCAATGTTATAAATCCATCCGTGAACAGAAAGCTCGCACCCCTGCTTCCAAGTGTTTTGTACAATAGTTGTGTTACAAATGTTTGTTACCTGTTCTTTTACGTTTAGTTCACAGAGTAAATCTAACTTCTCGTCATGGGTTAGTCCTTCAAATCTTTCGGCATTGAAACGGTGAACATCTTTAATATGCCGCAGCCAATTATCGATAAGACCATGCTCTTGATCTTCCATGGCCACCTTGATACCGCCGCACCCATAATGACCACAGATTATAATATTCTTAACTTTAAGGACCTCGACGGCGTACTGTATAACTGAAAGACAATTTAGGTCTGTATGAACAACAATATTTGCAATGTTTCGGTGTACAAATATTTCACCAGGAGACAGGTTTACGATTTGGTTCGGAGGAACTCGGCTATCTGAACAGCCGATCCAAAGATACTCGGGAGTCTGTTGCTTGGATAATTGTGAGAAAAACTCTGGATCTTTTTCCTTGATTGAGCTTGCCCACGCCAAATTGTTGTCAAAAAGAGTCTTTAATGATTTCAAAGCTCAAACTATCCTTATACGTTCTTTATTGTAGCTAATCGGGACAGGGAGTGCCTCAAAGTGCACCTACTTCCAGGTTTTTATCGAAGAAAAAACATTTCAGGGTGAAGTACAGCGCAATCCCTGCGGTAATCGCCAACAGCAGGTTACCGACTTGTTGCTGCTGGTTGATCAGATAGTAGTTACATAAGCGTATCGGCGCCTGGGTATACAGCCAACCCAGGACAGCGAGCATGGATAGCAAATTGCCGATGACAAACCCTTTGGCTACCGGTGTCAGTAATGGCCAGCTGAGTGCTAAGGGTATACCAATCAGCGTCGGCAAAGTTACGAATTTGGTAAATTCCATAAACGGGGATGCCAGCGCTGCATCCAGGGAGCGCGGTAGCATCCAAAAAAGTACTGTGAAGATTACGATGAGAATTCCAGGGATCCCATACTCGTTGTACTTCTCAATAGCGGATTCCAATCGGGATGGCAATGATGGGGTAACCAGCCAGCCACAAACAACCAGCAGTGGCAGCTGAATCAAAACATGTCCCATCATCGTCATTTCCAACTGCTTGCTTGTTAGCAGCAGCACGAGAAAAAGCAAGCACGCAAGCGTAGTTGACTGAATCCGTTTCAGGGTGTTTTTCAAAACCACCAGAAAGCTGACTGTGTAAGATGTCGGCCTCATAATTGTTGTACAACTTGTTGGATCTGCTCGCTTGAAACGTCGTAGTCCAAAATGTGTGCGACACGACCACCTCGATCAACGACGTGGATTGCTGCGTTGTGCTGATAGCCACCGAACTCATCCGGAATGATCACAACTCCCAACTCCTTGAGCAGAAAATCCAGCTTAGCTTGATCGCTGACACGCGCCATTCGCCAAGAGCTTCCATCGGCACCAAAAGTATCGGCGTAGCTGCTGAGAACGGCAACCGTATCGTGTTCGGGATCGAAACTGATGCTCAGCAGGGAATATCTCTTGTCAGGGCTGATGTTTTCCATAGACCGGTGCAATTGCCGAAACCGAGCGCCCATGATTGGGCACATTGTAGGGCATCGGGTATAAATGAAATCGACAAGTACGACGCGGTCGTTATAGTCTGCAAACCCGAATTCACGACCATTGTGATCCTGCAATGCCACTATGGGTAAGGGTTTTGGCGTGGCGGTCACCGCAAGCCGTCTCGCTCGCTCTGAGGTGAATGCTTGGAAACCGTTAGTTTCCAACCATAAGACTGAACTGCCTGCTACAAGGATGGTGAATATTAATACTGTCAGGCGCATTATCCCTTCTCTTGCGCATGCATTATCAGTTTCCCTCTTGTGTGGCCTCAGCCCGAACCTCAACAGGTGACCACAGGGACGAGATGTATCGCACCAAGAACCACACAGAGGCAAGCACCACCACAGCCGCACAAACAGCGCCATAGCGGTCATAAGGCATCCATTCGGGCAAGTGTACCGCCCAGCGTCGGGGAACACTTTCTGCTCCGGACATTAAGAATGCAAATACAAATGTGAGTCCGCCACCGGCGTAGATCCAGACAGCCAGACGATCGAAGACACCATCTTCACGGTTTCTTTCTGCCTTGCCAAGGTAGAACATGAAACCAAACGCCATGGCTATCATGCCGAGCAACAGATAAAAATGGAAATGACCGGGAACCCACATGGTGTTGTGCATGACCATATTCACGACAATGGTTGCATCGATGATGGCAGGCAAGACACCCGCCGCCCAACCAAACACTGACAGCACCAGTAGGGAGGACGCGGCGTCCCACTTGATGCCTGATTTGTGGATTATCGTCAGAGTCCCAATCATGGTAACCAGCAAGACCGGTATACCGCTCAAATATGAAATGATCTGACCGAGCCAAAGCATCCATTGGGGCATGACAAAATCCAGCAATAAATGGTGCGGATATACAGTCAGCACCATGACTGTCGCCGCAGTCCAGGCTGCCAGAAAGGGCTTTGTGCTCTTCCATGGACGGTCCGTGTAACGCGGCAGAATCTCATAGACCGCAATGATTGACATATAGATCGTTGAATTAACGAAGGTATGACCAAAGAGGTAAATCATGTTCTTGGCCAACAAGGGATTCACCGTGAAATCCGGTATTAAGATATTGATGATGCTCATCACCAGGATGGCCGCACCGGCCACCAGCGCAGCTACATTGATGATGGTGACCATGGTGCTGGCGACCACTGTTGGCGGTGGTGCTTCGCTTTGATCGCCGCCGAACAATTGCGGCCAACCCAAACTCCGCCCCAGGCTTCCATAGCGTGAAATGATGGCGCGGCCTACATCGA
>MDTC01166003.1_pt1 | contig 68712 bp, 49 predicted proteins | sample 811181 | NCBI WGS metagenome assembly MDTC01 (sample SAMN05326644, study PRJNA326480) | marine metagenome | isolation source: seawater | place: Pacific Ocean: North | collected 2011
CAGGGGGTTTCCGTAAGGGGCCCCCTGCCTTCGGATTTTCTCTTAGGCCAAAAGCGAACCCTTTCAAGGTAGTTCACTTTCGTCTAATTGTCTCTTATGTCTGAAGCTCAGCAATTACCTCAAACCACATGCGTTGTCTTTGATTGTGACGGTGTTCTTGTTGATGCAGTCAGCTCTTGGAGAACTCTTCACGATCACTTTGGAACGGACAATTCATTGCATCTCCAACGTTTTATTCGTGGAGAAATTACCGATGCAGAATTTATGCGCTCAGATATTCAGATGTGGAAAGAAGTTCAAGACCCGATTCATCGAGATGAACTGTTTCGAGCTTATTCCGGTGTGGCATTGATGAAAGGGGCCCGAGAGTTGGTTGAACTACTCAAGTCGAACGGAATTTTCGTTGCCATTGTCAGTGCTGGTGTCGATTTATTTGTCTCTTCGATTGCTGCCATGCTCAAAGTTGACGATTGGATTGCTAACGGATTTGTATTCAATGATGATGAAACACTCTCAGATGAGGGGGTTTGTCGACTACACGCCACAGGGAAAGGAGAGGTCATTCAACGCCTTCTTGATATGAATAATCTTGATGTTCAAGGATGTGTCTCTGTTGGCGACTCTGAAATGGACCTGTCTATGCATGTCGATGGTAGTCGATTTATTGGGTTTAACCCAACACGTGATAGTTCGATTTCAGCGTTCAAAGATGCTGGAGTTGATGTCATCATGGGCAAAGACTTGGGACTCATCCTACCATTACTTTGCATTAAATAATCAAGCAAACGGTATTGATGTGGATACGTGACTTTTCAGGTTGACAATTGTGAGCATACATGGCTTGGGTTGGAATCCAAGCATTCTTTGGTATGAAGTTTGGTCTTGCCATGTGCTTGAACAAATGAGTGTTGTACCCTTGAAGTCAACACAAGCATGGCCGTGAACGTGGCCAGTCACGAATATATCTGGTACTTCACGGATTACCAAGCCGTCTTCTGGTTCGGGAGAAAGTGGTGTTTTTCCACCCCATTGGGGGGCTAAGTGCCGACGCCGAAGCATTTGTCGCATTGCTTCGACTGGATCTGCATAGGTTACCGTCCGTAATCCAGCCACAAAATCGTCGATTGATTTACCGTGGTAAGAGAGTAATCGCACGCCGTGCAATGAAAAATCGCATGGATTACCAACAAAAGTAGTCGTATTGTAATCTTGTTGTATGTCTTTTTCGAATGTGGGTTGAGGTTCAGCAGGCCGAACAGCATCATGGTTACCTGGTAACATGATGCACTCGACCCATTCAGGTAGCAGTTCGAGTAACCTTGCAAATTCAGAGTATTGTCCAAACAAATCTGGAATTGACAATTCACTGTCTTGGCCGGGATATATCCCCACACCATCAACGCAATCACCCGATAGAATCAGATATTTGACAGTCTTTGCCAAAGGGTCGGAGTGGAACCATCGAACCATCTTATGCCATTGTGCTTCAAGGAATGTTTTCGAACCAACGTGAATGTCGGATAGGAAAGCCACACTTACTCCATGTTCAGATGAGGCTTTTTTATGTGCAGTTTGCATTGGGAAATGCAAATCATCCACATAGAACATATCACCAGTTTGGCTGAATGTTCCTGACACCCCAAGAACATCATCTGGCATGAGTCCAGCTTCCAAAATTTGTTCATGGGCTCTATCTCTATCATCCCCTTTCCTTTTGGTCAGCAGACAAGTCAACTCTCCAGTTTCATCCTCAAGATTCCACATGAGATGACCATTTTTGGTATACCGGGGTTCATTCACTAAACCGATGGCAACAGCTTTGTTCTCATAACCTTGGTATCGACTACTTTCAGCATGTAGTCTCGAAATTTCTGTAGGGGTACGCGGCAATCGAGAATTCTGAATAATCATTTTTCGTATACTTTGAAGACGATCGCTAAAACATGAGGTAATATCTGCCATTTTTCCTTCAGTGATACTGTTGCCAGTAATATCGTAGTGAACAAGAATATCTGTGGGTGCATCAGAAGCATTTTCAGTGAAATCAGCCGAATTCCAATCCGGTAGATTATTTCGGAACTGAATATCAAGAGGCTCGGGAGTCTTGACGGGTGCAATAGTACGCCCGAGTTCAGGGGCCCTCTCAACATTGACTTTGGTTTGAGACGCCATTGGACTTGTAGGTGTTTCACCTGCCCAAACGTTGAGCATTGCATTCAGTATTTCCTCTGTAAGAATACCTCGGCTAAAGCCGACTTGGTTTGCGCAATTTAGTACATTTTCGAGGTTGTCAAGTTCCAGTAGACGTGAGCGAATCGCCGATGTTGGAATCATTTTGCGACTGCGTAATATAGCGGTCATTTCCGCTTCAGTCGCTCCCATGATACGAGGTGGTGGCTACGCTCCAAAAGTACATCGGTATGAATGGTTGAAGGCTCAATGGGTTCAATCCCAGTTGACTTCGTTATCCAGAGATGAATCGTCTTGGACTACAGTTTCACCATCCCACGAATCATCTTGCCAAGGTGCGGAATCTCGTGCGGCTTCTTCACGTATTTGGCGCTCGAGTTCGAATTGAACTTTTTCTGCTTCTTCGTCTGCCTTTTGTCGCTCTAATTCTCTGCGGCTTTCTTCTGCTTGAACCATCGCTTCATCCCATCGTTTTATGGTTGAGAGGAGCGCAAAATGTACAAAACCAATTTTATTTTCTGCACGGTTGCCTCCAATTTGCGTCGACTCAGCATTTGCCCAGTGTTTTGATGCGATTCCAACATAGACAAGACCAATTTTTTTGCTTGAACCATCGTTCTTTGGTCCAGCAATTCCAGTAATTGAGATGGCAATGTCAGCATTTGCGTTCATCAACGCCCCTTGGGCCATCTGAATGGCAACTTCAGCTGAGACAGCACCCTTTTTGTCTAGGGATTCCTCCTTGACACCGAGTTCGTTTACCTTGGCTTCGTTAGAATACGTAACCCAAGCTTGATTGAACCAAGATGAAGCTCCAGCAATATCTGTAAATGCACTGGAGAGTAACCCTCCTGTACACGATTCTGCAACGGTGATTGTGTGACCCCCCTCTTTGATTCTTCGAACGAGGCGCGCCGCTGCGGCTTGAACGTCTTCATCCATGCTGTTGTGGCAGAGTTCCTCTGTTTTGAGGTTAACCCCTCCATCAATGCCTTCAATAACAACCTCCCACAGGGCAGGCTGGGTCTGTGGTCTAGTGGTTATGACACCGCCCTTACACGGCGTTGATCGAGGGTTCAAATCCCTCCAGACCCACTACCAAAGGTAAGTATGGATATCTTGAATCGTGCCTGCAATAACTCTTGTAATACCCGATTTCCGTCTAAATTCCTCAGCATCTTTTTCTGTTCCATCGATGAGAATTAAGTGTACTGCACGTTGCCACAGCCCTGGTGAAGGGATTTGACCTCTGTGGTCAACTGCGACAAGGATGTCATCAAGTTCTGTAAACATCAATAGAGATGTTGAGTCTTTTAATTGCGTTGCATTAAGAATCAGCCATCGTGCACCACTCATCGATGCTCGAACATCGTCACCTAAATCTTCAAGAGTTACAACCCTCATTCTCAATCCTCCAATGTGTACCGCAGTAGGGCGATTGCGCCTTCAAGTCCAATCAATTGTTGCCCTGCGTCATGGTCCGTCGAGCATTGAACAAGTTCTGCACCGATGTCGGCAAGTCCATTGACCCACTCGAGCCATGTTTTTCCAAGAATGCGTTGGGATTCATCGCGAAGTAAATCAGCCGAAATCAACAGTGTTTCAATAGCACCCTCATCCATCGCACGTTGCAAAGGAAGTTTCCCGTAGGCTACTGCCCCGTTGGTGGATAACCGCTGCCATGCTTCTTCAATAAGTGCAGTTTCTCTTGAGATTGCATATTCGTTTAACAGGTCACCTGCTAGACCTTCTCGAAGTACTTCATTTGCTCCAGCTCGCCCTCCCATCGAAGTGGCTATGGATTTCATAAACCGTGTTTCTCCATACGATTTTAGATCTGCAAGTAGAGCGTCTCGAGCATGTCCTGGGCCACAAAGTATGAGGGGCATATCATCGCCAAGAGTTGCTGTTATAGCCTGGATTACATCCATTCGAAAAGCACTAGCAATAGTTGAAGATTTTTTGATTTCTCCGCGTTTGCCTCCGCCTCGCATTGTCCATGTGGCTCCTTCACGTAGGCCTCTAGAGGTTACATAGAATACGATGACTTCATCATTCTCAACCACAACAAGAGCGACTTGAGATTGTCCGGATGCTCTTTCAGACTGGAGAAGTAAATCAACGTCAGAGGTTGTAAATATGTGATGCCAAGAAAGTTCTACTTCATCTCGTAGTTGAATAATATGTGTGTGATGCAGACCAATGTCGAAGTGGGCCTCTTCAATTGTCCCATGAACTCGCAAGTGTTCACTAAACGGCTGGTATTCAGTGGATTCAATTCTTAATCGAATCCACATTTTTTTTCTCTCAGCAGATTTAGCACGACCACCCTCTTCCCCGCCGGTGGTTTGATCACGCCTTTCACCAAGCATATTCAGGTGCATTCCCTCACGCGCCATTCTCGCAAGTGCCCACAAGTCATCCTCGGTCTCCATACGCAGACGCCAAAGTTGCGGTTCACGCTTGAGAATTTTCATTCACTCACCCAAATACGCCAGTCAGTTGTCCGTTCTCGTCCATATCCATATCCAGCGCAGCAGGCCGCTTCGGCAGTCCTGGCATGGTCATCATGTTACCTAGAACTGCCACAATAAAGCCTGCACCTGCATTCAAGCGAAATTCACGTACAGGTATTCGGAAACCAACTGGAGCACCTAGTTTTCCCGGGTCATGAGAAAAAGAGTATTGCGTTTTGGCCATGCACACCGGTAGGTGGCCGTAACCCCACGCTTGCAATTTGTCAATTTGTTTCATGGCGGAGGGGCTGATGTCGACTCCATCAGCTTTGTACATTCGTTTGGCAATCGATTCCATTTTTTCGAGAACTGGTGTTTCTTGAGTGAACAGCGGGGTAAACGGTCTGCCGTTTGCCACATGGTCATGAACAGCGGCTACAACCGCTTTGGCAAGTTGTTCTCCACCTTCCCCACCTTTTGCATGCACTTCAGTCAAGGTTACAGCCACTGCACCACTGTTTTGTGCGGCATTTTTGAGTGCCTCAAGTTCATTGTCGGTATCCGATGTGAATCGATTAATTGAAACAACAACTGGCATTCCAAATCCAACCATGTTTCGGATATGTCTGTCAAGATTTCCTTGTGCTCCGCGTAGAACCGCGTCGACATCTTCCTTCTCAAGTTCTTCTTTTGATGGACGGTATCCACCACGGCTACCAAATGCGCCTCCATGAAGTTTCATTGATCGTATGGTGACATTCATAACAACGCAATCGGGAGACTTTCCGGAATTTGCCGCCTTGATATGCATGAATTTTTCCGCGCCCATATCAGAGCCAAAACCGGCTTCTGTCACCACAATGTCTGCTGCTCCTAGGGCTAACCTGTCGGCAATGATGCTTGAATTACCATGTGCAATGTTTGCGAAAGGGCCCCCATGAATGAAAGCAGGGTTTCCTTCTAAGGTTTGAACTAAATTCGGCAAGAATGCATTGCGTAGGAGCAATGCCATCGAACCTGCTGCACCGATTTGTTCTGCTTTGACAGGGTTTCCACTCAACGATTCACCCACTACGATTTCGCCGATTCTCTTTCTCAAATCTGCATAGTCATTCGCAAGAACTAAAATTGCCATAACTTCACTTGCAGCAGTAATATCGAATCGGTCTTGACGAGGATGTCCATTAGCCGGCCCCCCAAGTCCAATAACGATACTTCGAAGGGAACGGTCGTTCATATCAAGGACTCTAGGCCAGAAAATTCGGGTTGAATCGAGTTGGGTTTCGTTTCCTTGCTTGATGTGATTATCAATGAGAGCAGAAAGAAGATTGTGAGCAGAAGTTACGGCATGCAAATCTCCAGTGAAATGCAAATTAATCTCCTCCATTGGAATCACTTGAGAGTGACCGCCACCTGCAGCGCCCCCCTTTATTCCAAACACCGGCCCCATTGATGGTTCTCGGATTACGCATGTCGCACTTTGTCCAATAGCACACAGAGCCTGTGTGAGGCCAATAGTGGTGACTGTCTTTCCTTCACCAAACGGAGTGGGATTCACTGATGTCACGAGGACAAGACTACCTTGAGGTTTGGAGAACCGCTGACTGAGCGCTTCCCAAGTGATTTTTGCCATACCTTTCCCCATCGGCATAAGTTCATGCGATGAGATGCCAAGTTTCCAAGCGATGGACTCTATCGGTTCTAGAGATGCTGCACGTGCGATGTCCAAATCTGTGGCCATGAGCATGTAGCGTAATATTGTGGTTTTGAAACCCTCGGGTCACCACAGGTGAAAAGGGCAGTTTCTAGACCCTTCTTCAGAAAGCCGAATCATTCATCCTTCATTGCGCCAAGGTACTCAGGTAGTTCAACACCTGCCATCTTTGCAACATCATGGACAGGAGGTAGACTTTGCATGAGTGAAGAGATGAAGTTTGAAGTTGATCCTCCTTCACCGTTCTTACCACCGTTGCCAGAATCCCACACAGTAATCTTGTCAATCTTGAGGTTGGATATCGCTTCAGTTTGGCGAGAGACCAATTCTTCAATCTTCTCAACCATCAGCAATGTTGCAGCAGCTTTTGTATCGCCGCCTGCACTTTCAACAAGTGAACGGTAACCGGTTGCTTTGGCCTCAAGAACCGCTTTCTGTCCTTCTGCCTCAGCCATGTATCGTGCAAGGATTGCGTCCGCTTGACCTTGGGCTATGCGGCGTTGTCGCTCTGCCTCAGCATCTGCAGAAATTTCGACTTGCTCTTTAGCAACTTGCTCACGAGCAATGTCTGCTGCACGTAGACGTTCGCTCTCTAGAGAATATTGTGCTTTTTCAATTTCTTCTTGAGCACGGCGTTGAGCCACTTCGGACCTTTGTCGGGCTTCTGCTTCTTTTTCAGCAAGTGTTGCGTTTGAAATTGCAATTGCTGCCCTGCTCAGGTTTTCACCCTCAATTGCCAGCTTCTCTTGCTCTTGAACGAAAACTCTCTCAAGACTGATTGCCGATGCTTTACCTTGTGCTGTAGCGGATTTTGCTTCTTGCACAGCGATTTCTTCAGCTTTGATAGCATCTGCTTGTCCAGTTTTAGTTTCAGACTGCTTCTTTTGAACTTCAATGATACGGTTCTTGTCTGCTTCTGCGACACGGATTTGACCCATTTCCAAAGCCTTAGCACGGTCACCTTCTGCGGAAGCGATTGCTTCTGCGGCTGCCTTTGCACCAATAGAGTTGATATATTCAGCCTCGTCAGTAATATCGGTAATGTTCACATTGAGCAACACAAGACCGAGTTTGTGCAACTCTGAATCGACGTTGTTTGATACCATCCTCAAGAAAGCATCACGATCTTGATTGATTTGTTCGATAGTTAGTGTTGCGACAGTCAGACGAAGTTGTCCAAAGATAATCTCACGAGCCATTTCTTCAATTTGTGGGTTCGAAAGTCCAAGGAGACGTTCAGCAGCATTTTGCATAATCATAGGGGATGTGGAGATACCTATGACAAACGTTGAAGGAACGTTGATACGAATATTCTGTTGTGACAATGCGTGTTCGAGTTGAATCGGTATCGTCATTGGTTTCAAATCGAGATAAGCGTAGTGTTGGATAAGTGGCCAAACAATCTTACCACCACCGTGGTAGCACTTTGCAGCGCCAGCGTCTTTCACGTTACCATAAACAACGAGAATTTTATCAGATGGAGCGAGTTTATATCTGCTTGTTGCAACATAAATTGTTCCGAAAACTGCAAGGGTAAACAAAAACAGTCCGATTACTGCGATAGATGTTCCAGCGTCTGCCATGATGAATCATACGAGGCGTCCTTTATCAGTGTTGACCCGAACAAAGAAGGGGGCATCAAAGGTTATTCTTCTTCATTCATTGCAGAATTAATGCTAATTGGCTTTACAATCAGCGTCTCACCAATGGCATTGACAACTTCGATAAATTTGCCCGTTTTCAAACTCGCTTTTTCGTCCTCTAGAACTGCATCGCAGGTGCGCATTGCGCTCTGAAATTCAACTTGGACTTGGCCGGTTTCGCCGGCTCGGATTTCCATGTACACCTTGCCTTGAGCACCAACGGCAAGAGAATGTTTGACGGTGCCGTCGACCTCGAGTGATTTCATCACCTGGAATACCTTTCCAATGATCCACATCGAGAAGAAACCTGAAACTGCTGCAACAAATATTGCAAAGAGGTCCGCACCTCCACTTTGAGTGACTGCTAGTCCGGCAATACCAAACATCATAATAAAACTTAGAATTCCTTGTATTGTTAGCATGTGGAATATGCCTTCTGCACCCATGTCAAAATCGGTTTCAAAACCAGCAAATTCAAGCGCTCCATCAGCCACTCCGCCAATTAAGATAAGAATGAAGTAAATGAGAAACAAAAATGTCCCTATAATTGCCATTACTGCGAAGAGAACATCAACGCCTGTAATTGAGCCAAGCCCCACAAAATCAAGAATATTCGAAATCAAAGACATGATATCACAGGTTATACTGGCGGCTTCTGTTCTTCAAGTTTCGCCTGTTGCAATCGCTGAATTGGGCGAATGTAAATGAAGTAGTAATGGCCAAAAACGATTGGACCAAGTGAAAGGCCGAACATAAGCCCAACACCCCATGATGGAAGATTGAGTGCCAAACCAATGCCGACCACAATAAGCAGGCAGAACAAAATGGAGGCCTTTTCAAGGATGATAAGGATTGGAGTTGAACCTTCATTCACCCTGTCTTTCATGGCAAAGACATCGCGGAGTCCAGACATGTTTGTTCCTCACGAGAGGAGGTCAGACCATGAAATCTCGCTCAAAATAACGATTGCTAAATACAGTGCACCGATCAATATAGCGGGATTACGACCTTTTTCGACCATCGCATCAACTTGCATGAGCCTCCCTTCCTGGTCTCGAACGATTGCTGTTGATTCTGAGGTGATGTAATTTCCACCTTCGGTAAATTCTTTTTCGTTTTTACTGCTTTGGTAGATTAGAAACACGAGCGTACCTATGATGACGCCAATACTTGGCCCAAACAATGAGCCAAGGGCTGAATTAAACTCAGCCCACATAGCAGCGGTGAGATAAATACCGAGTCCCGCAGTCAACAAAGAGATAAGCCCCTTGCCTTTTTTCTGGTCCGACATATTGAATCCGTCCATGATACTACTAGGCAGTCGTCCTTTTTCAATTCTGCCCCGTTTCAAGTCTTACAAACATGATGTTGAAGAACTACGGCTCTATGCATCTACATGGCACAGGTTCGGTATGCTATCGCAGGCTATCCTGTGGCGCATTCTTTGTCTCCTTTGTTGTTCGGATTGGTTGTCGCCAATCTTGAAAAATTCAAGAACAGGGTTGACCTTAAATTTAATTCGACCTCTCTTCATTTGGTTGAAACTCCGTCTATTGAAGATGCCTTAGGTTGGGGCTATTCTGCCGCTACTCCACGGATTTCAAAGTGGGACTTTACCGGTACTCCTTTCGGTAAATTCCGTACCGAGACCCTCGTTAAGAAAGCGGTTACCCTTGCACAAACGATTGAGGATTGCGATGCATCACTCGTCTCAGAATTCGACTCCTCAGTCGAATATCCATCGGGTGGGCTGAATGCCTACACACAACAAGCTGTTAAACACAATCTGCCAACAAATGTGCTTGAAAAAGAGGTTTTGCTTAGCCTAACATCTCCACTCAAACACCAGCTTTCGAGTGATGCTGTAACAGCTGTAGATGATTCGATGATTATACAGTCTGTCAACTCGTTACGTTGGGACGGACGCTCATGGTGGTGCGCTGGGGTTGATGGGTTAGGAATTGTCTCACTAGCAAGCCATTTTGGTATTTTGGCTGAGAAAGGTGCCCTTTTGGGATTGTGTGGAGGCGGTGGCGCTGCACGGTCCACTGCCCATGCTTGGATACGTGCTGGTGGTAAAGTTCGGTTATTTTCAGGTCGAAGAAAGCTCGAATTACCTTTTGATGTTAAGTTTGATACATCGAGTGCCCCCCTCGACCTCGTGATAAATTTCGATGACAAACCATGTGATACGAGTGAATTCTCCAAGTGCTCATTTGAAATTAACCCTTCATATTCCTCCCTCGATGGAGATATAAATTTTCGAATCGAGTCCTTACTGTCAAAGCCTTTGGACGGTCGCTGGATGTTGGTCGCTCAACACCTTGAGGCCTGGAAGCATTTGTGGGCTCCACAATACGCCGAACTCCTTCCCTCACTTGGGCTCTTACTCACTCAACTCATTCATGCCGAAAATCTACTGTCATCGTACACTTAACGACAAAAGCGCTTAGAATGAGAATGCGCACCAAGGTATGATTGAAGTGGCGTGGAGGGAACGATTGTCTTGCTTTTTGGTAATCGGATGCCTTCTTTTGCCTTGCAGTGCCCTTTCTTCATCTGCTGAGCATCCACCTGAAGATCAAAATTTCTCTGAACCTCATGTTGGAACCGACTTTCCAGTCGGTTGGGCCGACTTGAGTTCCGATAGTTCTCCCCCCATCGATTATCGAATTCTTTATCCGGCTATGAATCCAGGTTCGGGCAAGGATATGGCCGGCAACGGACCATTTCCACATGTGCAATTTTTCATTGATTCAGGAGAATCGTCATCATCCTACATGGACTTGGTTTCAAGATTTGTCGGGAAAGGGTACATTGTTGCTGTACATGACGAAGTTATGGAGTCTACAGACTTTGACGAAATCTTGAGTGCTACGGTCGCAGTACATCATTCTCTCCAACAACTCAACAACACCTCATCCGCTCCGTTCAGTGGTACATTTGGACAATTTGACTTGAATCACTGGGGTCTTGGAGGCCATGGAGTTGGTGCAGCAGCAGCTTATGGGGCCATCCCGTATTGGATGAATTCTTCTTCAGATAATTTTACTCAACCCCCGCGCGCGCTGTTCGGGGTCGGTAGTGACTTTGACCAGTGGGGAGATGATCATCGTGCCGAACTTGCTCCTCTTGGATGGGTTCAATCATCGGCTTCACCATCTGCAGGACTCTTTTTGACGGGTTCAGCTGATAGCATCGCTCCCGCCTCAGAGGTTGAAACTACCCTTGCTAACGGGGACGGCATGGCTTGGCACCTGATGGAAGTTGTCGGGGCAAATCACTACCAGTTCCAAGATTCATCCAACATTTTGGAAGATTTTCAAGACGGCGACTCTACTATCACGCAAGATGAGCAGAACTCAATTGCTTCGCAACATATTGTGGCCTACTTGGACCTTACATTACGTGGTTCACATGAACATTTCAGAACCGCTTTTAACCGACCATTAGGCCCTTATGTGGTCAGTGATACTGATGCATACATTGTTGAAGATATGTCAGATGGTGATTTTCTTTTAATTCATGAGACACGTACTGCTCCGAACGGAACTGATGTTTTTGGTCCACAAATCACCGTCAATCTGTTTGCCGATTGGAGTTTGCGCGACGGCACCGTTTACTCTGAATTACCCAATGAATGGGAACTCGAAATTGAATGTAGGGTCGATGGCATGAATATTACCTCTGGCTCTTTTGATCTCAATGGGACCGCTCGCTGTGTGTTTCCAATGCAAGAGGTCGCTCCGGGAGAACATACGGCTTACATGAAAGTGTTTGTTGAAGGAGCCTCATCGAGGATTGATATTTCCTTCACTCGTACAGATGCACCTCTCATACTTGCCGAACCAGTACCAGATGTTGCAGTCTACCAACGCGGTAGTGTTCAGTTGAATGCTTCTGATTACGCCTATGACCCTGATGGCCAAGAAGTATTTTTCCAAAACGCACAATTGATGGGAAACTTTTCAGATGACTTTTCTTTTCTTATAGGCCAAGACAAGCGTACAATGACCGTTATTCATAATGTAAATGGAGAGCAACTGGACGGCGCAATAATTAATTTGACACTCCGAGCTGGCGGTTCAGGTATCATCGATGAAGCGTCAGTCAATTCTTCAATTAGCGTCATTCCGGTTGACGACCCAGTGTTGAAGATTGATGATGTTCCTATGCAAAACCTTGTTGAGGACGGCAGTCCGGTGACCGTTAATTTATCTCAGTACGTGACTGACCCTGAAGGTGCAACTCTCTTAGGTTCACTAGGTGGAGGTTCAGAAGGAAGTTTTGGGCCTGTAGGATTTTCCATTGCTGATGGCGTTTTGACATTGACTCCCCTAATGAATCAAAATGGTGCTTCAATCATGCATCTTTTGGTTGGTGACGGTACGACCTCACCGATTGAATTGGATGTTCCATTGTATGTCGAACCTGTGAATGACGAAATTGTTGTGAATCATTCGGTATGGAATATTTCGATGTTAGAGGACGAAACAGCCATAATCAACCTCACTGAAATGGCTTGGGACCTCGATGGGGATAATTTGTTTTGGTCCGTTGAAACATCGTCAAATGATGTATCAGTCGTTCGTTCTTCAGGCCAGTTAATTGTGACGCCGACCTTCGATTATTCAGGTTTTGATGCACGAACAATAATTAACGTCACTGACGGAACACTCCAAGTAAGTAAGGTGCTCAATATCACGGTGCAACCTTTACCCGACGCTCCGATTTTAACACTTCAGGAACTGAATCTTATTGATGCTTCAGCAGGAAGTTTACAGTGGTGGGTCTACGATGCTGATGGCGTTTCTCCAAACAACATCACCGTTGAAGTCAATGGTATGATCATAGAAAATCTAACGCATTCTTGCGTTTATGATTCCAATGATTTGACGAACCGTTGCCTTTCGATGCTGCCGCTCCCCGTGAACCACAACGGGACAATTGATGTGAGAGTTGGAGTATTCGACGAGGAACTTGCGGCAGAAACAGTTGCCTTCATCTCCGTTAATATGACCCCAAAGGTCACGGACAACCCCAGCAATACGGGCTCTGAAGACTTGGAATCTTCAAATTTGGAAATAGTCGGTGGAATCGGGATTGCCGTCATTTTGTTGCTTGTAGTTCTTGTTGCAATGTATGTGCGTGGTTCGCGTTCAACCCCGAAGAATGATTCAGAAATTGACGAAAGTTCACTGCGCACGGAATCGACTCCCGAACGTTCGGTTGGGTTGCTCGCTCGAGCAAAGGATAAGATGTAGTCACAACGGGATATTTCCGTGTTTTTTTGGAGGACTCCACTCACGCTTTGATTGAAGAATATTCAATGCTCTGCAAAGGCGCAATCTGCTTTCATTGGGTTCAATAACATCATCCAGCCAGCCGTTTCGTGCTGCTACATATGGGTCACCAAATTTGGCCTTATATTCTGCAATCAATTGCTGTCGAATTTGTTCACGTTCTTGCTCTGGAGCTTTGCCAATCTCGGTTCGATGGATGACATTGACTGCACCTTCAGCACCCATGACTGCGAGTTCCGCCGTGGGCCATGCAATGTTGTAATCGCTTTGCAGATGCTTGCATGACATAGCAAGATACGCACCACCATACGCTTTTCTAGTGACGAGGGTTAATTTGGGAACGGTTGCTTCAGCGTAAGCAAACAGAAGTTTTGCACCATGACGTATGATTCCACCCCACTCTTGGACGACCCCTGGCAAAAATCCTGGAACATCTTCAAACGTTACCAGAGGGATATTGAATGAGTCACAGGTGCGGATGAAGCGCGCTGCTTTGATGGATGCATCGATATCGAGGCAGCCAGCAAGAACTTTCGGCTGGTTACCAACAACCCCAATTGTCTTGCCTTCAAGGCGTGCAAAACCGATAATGATGTTATCGGCATAGGATTCAAAAAGTTCCATGAAGATACCATCATCGACAATTTCTTCAACCACTTTGACCATATCATATGGCTTGTTTGGATTTTCAGGGACAAATGATTCCAACTCCGGATTTAATCGACTTGCGGGGTCTGCAGTCTCTTCAAGAGGAGCACTTGCCATGTTATGGTCCGGTAGGTATGAGAGGATTTCTGTGGCTAGTGTACATGCGTCTTCTTCATCATCGGCAATTAGGCATGCGATACCTGAGCGAGATGCGTGCAATGAAGCACCCCCAAGCCCAGCTGCATCGATTTCACCGCTAATGACCTCAGGCGTTTCTAAGGGTGATGAAAGGAATAATTGACCATGTTCTTCGCCTAAAATCGTAAAATCAGCGAGGCTCGCACCCAAAGCAGAAACACCAACAACCGGTCCAAGAACCAAACTAATTATTGGAATTCTTCCGCTGCATTGAACCAGTCGGTCCAATAATTCTCCAGTACCTCCAAGTGCAGCAACACCGTCATGAGCCCGCTGCCCTCCGCCATCCCACATGCATATGATCGGTGCTTTTGCTCGTTCGGCCATCTCAATTATTTTGGAGATTTTCTTCGCATGCATTTCACCGATGCTGCCTCCGTGAACACTGAAGTCTTGAGCAAAACAGTAGATTCGTCGTCCGTTAACCGTGCCGTGCCCTGCAACAACACCATCTCCTAATGTGTGGTGAAGAAACATTCCATTGTCGGTCGTGCGGTGTGTCACAAATGCATCGATTTCAACAAAAGACTGTTCATCCAGCAGCATCGCAATTCGGTCTCTGGCAGTTCCTCTTCCACTGCTCCGAATGGCTTCTTGGCGCTTTAAGCCTCCACCTAAACGTGCTTGCTCACGCTTGTATTGGAGTTCCTCGAGACGTTCACTCGAATTGCCTGCCATATTATCCCCACCTCATGTCGGTTTTTCATTCAAGCGGCTATGTTCTAAGGAGATTGTTGCCTTCTCCGCATAGATTTCGACTAATTGCATCAGAAATTCGGACATTGTTTGACAATGCCCAGTGTACTTTGACAACCACCGTTTCTGGGGCAGCAACACTACCGTGACCCAAGATTCCCATTTCTATTTGTTTTCGCCCTTTTGAATAGACATTCATGTCAACAGGTCCGTTAATACACTGATTGGTGACAACGATGGGGATCTCACGGTTAACACACCGTGTTAGAGCCCTCCACACCTTTGTATTTTCAGGAGCATCCTTTCCAGGGTCATCAATTGGCAGGTGGCCTAAGCCAGTACCTTGGATGACGATTGCTTGCACACCGGTTTGGACAATAGCTTCTATTTCCTCTGAATGAAGCCAAGGCCCTGCAACGAATTGCGCGATTCGTGTTCCAGTTTCATATTGAGTGGGCTGTTGTGCCACGGTTCGCTTTTCTGCGGTTGAACAAATGGATTGATAGTATTCTGTCAACCGATGGTTGAATTTGCCGCTCTCAACAGTAATTTTTGCAATCGCCTCACAGTTGACAGGATGAAATGCATCGCGACGTGAAGAGTGCATTTTTCGAACACCAGTTCCGGGATATACAGCGCATTCCCCGTCGTTACTGGAACTGTGCATGACCACCACAACACCATCCCCCGCATCTCCACAAACATCTGGGCCGTGTGCAGCCCAATATACGGCAGAAAGTAGATTTTCAGCAGCATCTGATGAACCTCTGTCAGATGAGCGTTGTGAACCAACAAAGGCAATTCTACCCGGTGGCATTCCGCCTTTTCCACCCCAAGCAAAACTCATGGCAGCAGATGAAATGTGTAAAGTGTCAGTCCCGTGTGTCACCACAACTCCATCACAACCATCCTCAAATGCTTGTTGAGAGGCTTTAATCATCAAATTCCAATGTTGGGGTCGGATGTCGTCACTGAACATGTTCCCTAATTTCACTGCCTCAATATTTGCGATTCCAGCAAGTTCTGGCAAACTTGCAATCATCTCCTCTGGTTCAAATCGAGCGACAACAGCTCCGGTAGAGTAGTCTACTTTCGATGCGATAGTGCCACCTGTATGCAGAATTCGAATTCGTGGAAGTGCATCATTGGATGGAATTTGTTCGGCAGGTGGCAAATTATTCTGTTCGAGATGTCCAATGATTTCGATTGATATTACATCATTGACAGGGTAACTTGTGTTGTATCCATTGACAAGTTTTACAGTGACATGATTCTTTGCAGATGGGTGTAGCAATATCCCCTCAATTCTGGTTGTTCCATTGTGGGTTTTAACGTCGAGAGATACCCGTTTGCCTGCATCTGGGATTTCAACCATGAACCTGCTGTTGGAGGGGAGCACATCAACAGTTCGCCGGATTGAGGGTAAACCTCGTTACTTTCAGTCTATCTATCTTGAATGGTGCCGGGAGCGGGGCTTGAACCCGCGACCTTCGGATGTCTCAGACACCACAAGGGGTTTGCACGTCATACGATTGCCTTGAAGGCTGCCCTATGAGTCCGACGCGCCACCAACTACGCCACCCCGGCTTATCTCACGCCTGTCGCGTACCCCATTTCAACCATACGGATGAAAAGTGATGTGAAATCACCGTAGCCTTCATGCACTCAACGCCTCACGGATGTGTATGGTTGACCTTAATACCGCAATGGCTGCCGCTGCCGGTGATCGGCAGAAAAGGTTGGCTGATGAGGGTAAAGAACGTAAAAAGCGCCGCAGTGGTAGCGACTTAGGTATTGAGCCATTTGACCCAGTCAAACATGTGACTAAAGAGAAAGCGGAAACGGTGTCTATGTGGCTTGTGCTTGCTTTTTCAGTCGTCATTTCGTTGCTCATGCGATATGTACTCATGCCGAGAACAACGGTTGAAAAATCGGATATTTTATATCTTGCTCCACTCTCTGCGATTTTGATAATTCCCCAACTTCATCGCATGATTTTACCTGAATCGCTGAATGAGAAATACACCAAAGGAACATGGTTCAAAGCTGGGTTCTTGCACACATTCACATTCTTAGCAATGGCTTTACTTTTGGTGAATCCTCCAATGGGTGACATTGTAGCACCACAACTTTCCGATAAATGGATTCTTGTTCAAGACGAAAACGGCGAACTTAATTTCTCAGATGCAAAGGGTGAAAACTCTGTTTTGACATGGGAGGTGAACTCAGGGAGCCGCTTGTCTGGTGATATTTGGTTGCTGTTTGGACTTGCAGATAACCTCAATGTCGAAGGTGCCAACGTCACTGTTGAATTGACCAACAACGCAGGCACTGATTTAGCAATCACCAATAATCTCGAATTCTGGGATGATAATGCGGATGCTATAAGCAATAATTCTACAACAAAATCCGGAAAATCACGATTGGTTCCACACGGTGATTTGGACCAAAAGTTTGCACTTCAACTTGGCACGGATCTAAGTGTTGGTGAGCATGAGATTACTGTGACTATTGTAGAACAAGGCGACCCTTGGGAAAACACTCGGGTTTACGAGTGGACCTTGAAAGTTGTAGAGAAACTACCCGTTCAAGACGCCTCATGATAACATGTCGCCATGTGCCACTAAAATGGTATTTAACAGGTGACTGATGCGACGAATGTCCCGTTGTTCTTGGGTTACTTTTTGCAATTGTTTCCTTCTCAAATAATGAACCAATGGGGCAGCAAAAGTCCAGCACATGATGTCGAGGGTTCGATTGATAACGGTCGTCATAAGACTCCCTGAGTTCATGGTATAGTGTCTTTTTAGATGTCCCCTAAAGTAAAAGTGAAAGTGAAATTAGACTCTTAGATGGGTGACCAGTCTTGCAGTGAGGGCGTCGAGTTGAATTTGTTCGCCCCCTCCTTCAACAAGGCGGTAATCGACTTCAGCCATCCATTCAGTCATGTCTAGTTTTGCTTCTTCGCTAAGAAAATCTGCAGTGTAGAGTTCTCTGTGAAGTTGATTGACAAAATCAGTACCCGCTAAACCGTATTTGTCAAGCAGGTCTCTTAATCGTCTTCGAGCAGCATGAAAGCCGTCATCTCTGCATGCCATGAGATATTGGTGTAGGGCCTCCGGAGGGGCAGTAGCGGATGTTTCGTAAATGAGGTCACGGTTTACGTTCATGCTAAGTGCTGCTGCCACTTGAAGCCCAGTTAGTGCTTTTCGAAGGTCGCCTTGAGAAATGCGTGTGAGTGCTTCACTGGCATCGCCGTCCAAAACAACGCCCTCCTCAGAGGCTACATGACGAATTTGAGCATCGACATCCGCATCAGCCAGAGGCCTGAATCGAAACACCGCACATCGAGACTGAATCGGTTCAATGATTTTTGAAGAATAATTGCATGACAGAATAAAGCGGCATGTTTCAGCGTATTGCTCCATGATTCGTCGAAGAGCACCCTGTGCATCATTGGTGAGGGCATCAGCTTCATCGAGGAAGATTATTTTGAACGATGCTTGGCCGTATGGTGCGGTTCGAGCAAATTGCTTCACTTTCGTTCGAATGCTCTCCAATTTTCGTTCATCAGAAGCGTTCATTTCCAGCAGGTTTCGGCGATACTCTTCACCAAACACATCCTTGGTCAATGCCATTGCAGCAGTCGTTTTTCCCGTTCCAGGCGGTCCAGCGAAAAGCAAATGTGGGAATTCCTTTTTTTCAGAATAAATGGTGAGTCGTTGAACAACTGCAGCCTGACCGCGAATTTCAGTTACGGACTGAGGGCGGTGTTTTTCAACCCAAAGTTCGCTCATGGGGAGTTGTCATTGACGAGCCTCCTTGAACATTATCCTTCGATAACGATGAAATAAAGTTTGAAATACGATAGAATTCATCTTTGCTTGGCTTCGACATCTCATGTCTCCAAAGCGAAAAGACAGTATATGTCGCAGGGCTTGAACAGACCGAGCCCCATGCCACGCGAGACTGCCCCCCGTCGAACCGCATTATCCATTTTCCTTGTATTGATGTTCTTGTTTGCTGACTTAATGTTGCCAGATGCGATTCATTTTGAAACCCAACTTGAAGAGCAGCAGGTCGTTTCTTATGTTACGACATACGATTCAGTTTTGTCAGATACTTACATCGAGGATTCAAGTCCGACGGCGAATTATAATCAATCAGCGGTAGGTTATGTTGGGGTTTCAGATTTAGGTTCAGAAAGTAGGTTGTTGTTTGAGTTCGCCATGAATTACACTTCAAGCGACACCATCCATTCAGCGACTCTCAATATTTCCTGCAGTCGGGATGGTGCATTGTCCCCTGACATCAAGATATTTGCAGCATCCACCTCGGCATGGGACTCTGGCACTGTTAGTTGGGACTTTTCTCAGACCGGAAGTTCGTGGGCTCAAAATGGCGCAGATGGGGTCACAGATCGTGGCGATTGGGAGCCACCCTTTATGGCATCGACAAATGGAACCTTTTCCTTGAATGTCACGAGCTTTGCTCAGCAAGCGGCCTCTTCAAATGAGAGCAAATTTACGATATTGCTTTCAGGGTTAGATTCGAATTACGAATGTGTACTCTCCGAAAACCCTTCGACCTTTGAACGCCCTCAACTCGTTATGGTTACTTCCTCGACAGCTGCTGGCGACGGAGGTTCGGTCACCCCTGATTTTGCCGAAGATGGCCAACCACTCATGACCAACGACTTCATCCTAACAGCAGATACGACCCCAACCCTCTCCTATTCTTCACTGGTAGGGCAGCATGTCGAGTTTCAGCTTTCATTGGATGAAGAATTCAAAAGCAGTTCAGATCTTGATTGGCACTATTCTACGATGAACAATTCGTTCTCAACCACACTTACCAGCGGCTCATACACCATCCCAACTGCTGATAAAATCGACAACGGTACTAAGGTGTTTTACCGAACCCGAAGCATCGACTTTACCGATACTCTTAGCAATTGGTCATCGACTCAAAATTTCCTTCTCCCCTACCACTCTGTCACGGATAATGGCGACCAGACTGCAAGCATAGATGTCGACGTTGATGATATGGGTCTCTTTGCCTCATTTATTGAGGATTCTTATGCAAATCAACTGAGTAAAAACAACCAGTATGGTTTTTCGAGCACCATGGAGACAAGCGTTACATCCAACAAGGAATCATTGATTCATGTACGGATGAATCTTGCACTACTTGGTCTACCACTAAACGCAACCATTGTTAACGCAGAATTGAATTTAGAGCGTGATACCTCCACAAACAATCCGATGCTTTCCATGCATGAAATGACTCCTGGTCAATGGCTTGAAAGTGATATCACTTGGAATCGTGGAACGAGTTCCATGAGTTGGGAAAACGGGGGTAGGGATTTTGCCTCGATTGCGTCTGCCACTGGCTTGGACGGTTCCCAATCCAGTTCTCAGTTTGCATTCGGTTTTACCGATGTATTACAGACCTGGGTTGAAAGTAACACAAACGAATCCGCAGATTTTATGATTACAGCGCGTGGAGTTGACGACCCCTATTCTTCTTCTGGTACACAATCAGCATCCTTTTTCAGTTCAGATTCTTCTGACGACGCTAAAAAGCCATCAGTCTCCATACGATATGCTTGGGGTCAGAATTCTCCTTTGGCCAGTGTATCCTTGACAGGACCTTCGCATGGTGAGGCTGTTTGGAATCAGTCCGGTCACAATTTGACCGCTAACCTCACCCCTTCCCTTACTTGGGTTCATGGTTCTGTAAGCCACGAAATTGTACTGCAAATGGCTACTGATGAACAATTCCGAGATGTCACTTGGGTCTCCAATTCAGGTGTCGATAATGATTTTTCTCCATCTGATGAAATCTTGAATCTAACAGGAACGAATGCACTCGATTCGGGAAATATGTATTTCTGGCGAATGGCTTACCTGGATTCAGATGGCCGATTCGGCCCTTGGCAATATTCAAATTTCCTTGTCAGTTCACTCGAGAGCACTTGGCTTGGAGATGACCGTTATGAGTTTAGGCTAAAGCACGGAAATGGTACTTCAAGCGGTCTTTATCCCGAGTGTCTTGATACCTACATTGACAGTGGTACTCCAAGTCAAAATTATAATGATGAATCGAGACTCTTGATATCGTACAATACTTATCCAATTGAAACGTCAGTTTTGCTCAACTGTAATCTGCGATCAAACTTACTTCCAGCGGGATATGCCATAGATTCGGCTTATTTGACCATGTATTTGGCAACCAACCCCTCTAATTCACCTACCATTGCAGTATGGGAGAGTCTCCAATCCAACTGGAGTGATTCAGACGCCACATGGAGCACTTACGACGGCACGAATTCATGGGCAACTGCAGGTGCTAAAGGTTCTGAGCGTTCGTCATTACTTGATTCAATCCAGATTGACTCGTCGACCTATTCATCCGGAAGCAGTGTCGAATGGAATGTTACTTTGGGCGTCCAAAATGCGATGAGGTTCAACCAGAGTGCCGATTTCATTCTAGGAATGCTTGGTGTGGGTACCGGTTCGAATCGTCAAGTTCATCTGCACCCTGGTTCCTCTACAGTTAACTCATTGAAGCCCGAGCTTCGGTTTGTATATGTTCCCGGTTCTGACGCAGTACCATCTGAGCCAGTTCCTGTGACTCCACTTAACGGTTCATGGTCGATGGGTAGCGGAGTTGACCAAACTCCAATCTATCGTCCGACCCTGTCATGGTCTTTCGCGAACTCTGCAAACGTAGGTGGATGGGCAGTACAACTCGACACATCTCCAACTTTTGAATCAACTTCTCTTCAAACCAAGACCTCATGGAATGATGGAGGATTTGATGTCTTGAATTCTACTTATACTCCTAACGCAGATTTGGCAGATGGTGAATCGTGGTATTGGCGGGTTCGGGCAATTTCGATAACGAACCAAATAGGCAATTGGTCGAATTCTTTTATGTTCATGCTACCTAATCTGACAACGTGGCAAACCTGCCCAGATGGTTCGTGTTATTCTTTGGAATTACATCATCGTGAAGCACTACCTGCAATGAATCTCCCAAACTTCGTCGACACATATGTTGTCGAATCTGGTACAGGTTCGGGTACGTCTCAAGCCTCCTCAACGCAGTTGAAAGTTGGAGCAGTGAACTATAATCGACAGGCTATGTCTCTCATCCAAATACCTCTCGATTCATTCCCGCAACCAACCAATGCTCGAGTGACGAATGCTCAACTAAATTTGTATGCCGAATTTGGTTCCTCAACTGGAGAACCCGTTGCAGTTCGGCCAGTGTACCAAATGTGGAACTCTTCAGCCAATGCCACGACCTACGACGGTTTGAACAATTGGTCGATAGCTGGTGGCCGTGACATTGGCGTTGATATTGGCCCCTATGTCGATGTCAAGAACTCCGTAGGTGGAGGATGGATGTCTTGGGATGTGAGTGAGGCTGTGCAGTCGACGATTGCTCGCGGCTCCTCGACCCTCTCATTGGCAGTTTACACTTCAAACAATATTACTGCATACACGACTTCGCCAAATGTGATTTATTTCACTTCTACTGAGGGTGCATCATCCCAGCATCCTTGGTTGAATCTAACATGGTCCAACGGAACTGGTTCAGTACCTGCTGATTCCGGCTCGAACATTGCTCCAATGAATAATTCGATATCTTGGAACACAACATCTCATGCTTTACTGCCTGATAAGACTCCGCTCTTTACGTGGAGCCATCCTAATCCGAGTTCAGTCGATGCTTGGAGAGTTCATATTTTTGCCAACTCTACTGATGACATGGCTGGCAGGTATACCTTCGATTCTCGAGTTCAGTCCAGTTCTTTTGATTTGACGAACCTAACTTTCAGCCCGTCGAATGATATTGATCATTCCAATATCATTCGTTGGACTGTTCAACCAATACTGGCAGGAATGATTGGTTCACAGAGTAACTCTACGATTTTCTATGTACCTAGTCCTTCGTCAGGTGAAGTGAATTCGAGCCACGCATGGGCCACATTCCAAGAAGGAAACATAATTGATGACCTTGGATATCCATCCGTCACACAAGATACCTTTGTCAACCAAGGCGACATTTATGCAAATAATGGTGCATCAACATTCCTAGCAGTTGGTCGCAGCCCTTCAAACACAGCACTCAAGGCAAACACGTTGATGGAAATTGATTTCTCCTCTCTACCTCTTCCTTCGGAATATGAGGTGACGAATGCAACTCTTTCAATCACAGTTGTCAACGGCTACAACGATATTTTCGTCACTGTTTCCGAGATGGTAACCAACTGGAGTGAATCCTCGTCATGGGCATATCCCGGTAACAATTCTACATCTTGGATTGGTGCTGGTGCCTATCATTCACCAGATTCTAATATACCCGAAACTGAGGGCTTTTGGATTAACACTACCGGAGAATTTGAGATTAACGTCACGTCCTTACTTCAGCATGCAATAGAGCGCGGCCAAGAAAGCCTCAATATTATATTACAACCAGAGGAAATCCAAAACCGTGTTGAAGGTACCTACTACATTGCCAGTAGTGAGAATTCTATCGTGTTGAATCGTCCGAAATTGACTATGACATATGAGCAGACCTCTCCTTGGTCGCCAAACAGTCCTGTGAATCTCATACCTGCAGATGGCGCTACTCTGTGGAATAGCTCTTCGCCTATTCCATCAGGACAAGATACATTTGTCTCCAACTGGTCAAGTAGTGATACCAATCAAACACGGTGGATTATTTGCAGTTCTCGCAGTGCTCGGATGATTGACCCCTATTGCGCTGACTCCAGTTCAATCAGTGCATCGAACGATACAAACATCACTTGGGATTTATTGAATTCTACTGTACTGGTTGATGATGTTGAGAAAGGCGACTTCTGGAACTACTGGAGGATTCGTGCAGACCAAGGTGGCCGTATTGGCCATTGGTCATCGGTCAACAAATTCCGAATACCTGAATCGCAAGGACTCTCTGATGGCAACGGGAACTATTCTTTATCACTCTCTCGCGGTTCAGTCTTCACGAACACTGGACTAGTCCCCTCGGTACCAGATGCTGAAATTTCATCTTCAGTGACCGGCAATCTCGGTTCAGCGAATGTGATGAACTTGGGTACATCTGCATCCGGGTCCGGCGAAAGTCAGCTGTACTTTGAATTTGATCTGAGTTCAATGCCTTGGCCATCTGCAATTACTCCAACTTCTCTGCTCTTCAACTTGTACCGAACGAGCGTTACAGGCACCACATCTACCACAATTTCTGTTCATGCGTGTTCGAGCTTCAACGAATCATCGGTTAGTTGGACCAACAATGCAACATGTTCTCCTACGGAAGTTACCCGTTCAACGCTCACCTTATCTCCAGCGTCTGGTTGGCAAACATGGGATTTAACGAGCCTCGCACAAAGTAATATTGCTAACGGAAACTTAACGATGACCTTTTTACTGAAAACAGTCGGTACTCCAACAACAAGTCATGAATTTTACTCAGCAGAAGGCACGAATTCATCATTCTATCCAAATATCATGTTTGAATATGTAGACAATGTTAACGCAATCCAACCACCTGGTCAGCCGGCGCTTATCGCCCCACTCGATGGACAAATTCTGTACGACCTTTCCGCGCCGGTTCTTCAATCCAATGATAAGCCACTACTCACATGGTCTCCAGTCAGTGGTGCGACAGGATACATTGTTACGATTGCAAACGAGTCTGGAGTTTACAAATTTGCTTCATGGGATTCCTCAGAAATAAACGGAACGACGTTCAGATTTTCTCAAACATTAGACGACGGTGAAGTCTTTACATGGTGGGTTCAAGGTGTTAACCAATCTATTCCCGGGCCCTCATCTCCAAGATGGTCGTTTGCTATTGGTTCTCCAAACCATTCTGATAACGGCGATTTAACATATACATACACCTTCCAAACTGGAAATGAAGTGGCTCAGCTAGGACACACCAACGTGCGCGAGACATATCTAAGCGAAGCAACTCCAGATACGAATTTCGGTGATGATTTGTTTGTGGAATTGGGCACGTATAGTGGTGTAAATGCACGTCTTGAAACGAGAATGACTTTTGCTTTGGATAACGGACAAGTCCCTCTACCTTCTCATGCTAACATTCATTCTGCAAGTTTGGGATTGTACCTTAATTCATGGGATTCCTCCGGTGGCGGTAACCAAATGACGTTTAGTGTTCACAAAATACTCAACTCGCAATGGTCTCAGTCGTCTTCTACTTGGAACGAATCTTCTTCAGCGTCTACAGGTGCATGGGGTGCGCCGGGTATGCAGGCAGGAATTGATTATGATGCAACTCCAATTTCGTCATTTGTTGAAACAGATATGAGTGATAACCGATGGATATGGTTTGACATTGCCGTAAACGGAATGCTGATTGATAATGATAATTCTTGGGTTATTCTTGCCACGCCAAATAGAGGTACTCTCCTTGCAAATTTCTACTCTAGCGAAAATCCGAACGATTCATTGCGCCCAATGGTTCTTCTCAACCACACGAATGTTACTACGCTAAATGTATCGCCGTCTTCTCCAACAACAGATGCAGACACACCGGTCACGCTTTCCTATACCTCTCTTGATCACCTTTCAATTTCGGTGAATGCACCTGTCGAATGGTCTGCTAGCAACGGAACCATTTCTCAAACTGGAGTCTTCACTCCTTATTCTGTGGGGCAACATACCATCTCAGCATGCTTCGGAATTATTTGTGCTAGCCAGGTGATTACAGTAACCCCTGGTGCTCCTGTTACGTTGATGGTAACTCCTGAAACCGCAACTATCTCGGCAGATGAGCACCTCCAAATCGACGCTTATGTGGTTGACCAAAATGGAAATATTGTTTCAGGACAAACAATCACTTACTTGCCAAGCAATGGAAGTATGGATTCATCGACTGAGGGCTTATTCAATCCACATGCTAGTGGTTCGCAAACCATCCAAGTTTCTTGGTCAGGTGGCGTAACACCTCTGCAATTTACTGTCACGGTTGAAGTTGAAACTGGAATCCCTGACTACTTCGTACTCGAAGGATGTGAAGGAACCGTTCCAGCGGGCGTTCTTTGCGACATAACGCACACTCTTTACGACCAATTTGGAAACCAAATTACAGATCTAAGTGAGGCTGGGACTTTATCCTGGACTGCAGATAATGGCAACTATACTGAATCTTCAAAGCAGTATTTCCCAAATCTTGTTGGGCAATGGTACCTGAATCTTACTTCGACTTCTGGTGCTCAAGGCTCACTTATGATTGCTGTTGGCCACGGCCAAATTGCAAGTTTAGAACTTGCAGCATCATCTCTGTCGATTACTGCTGATGAACAAGTGTGGATTAACACAACTCGCATTGACGTCCAAGGAAACAGGCTACCTGTTCTTCTACAACCAGGTGACTGGGAAACTCCCCAAGATACCCAGTTAACCGTTGGGGAACCAGCTGTTTGGACCCCGACTTCTCGCGGTTCAAAAGTTATCAGAGCTACCTACGAAGCCGTTACATCAAATCTCACAATTTCTGTTCAAGAAGGAGCTATTGTATCCTTACTGCTCATTGTAGATGATAATGTTTCAACATGGAACAACTTTGAAATGACTGCGGACGAAATTCTTGATGTCAAAGTCAAAGCATACGATCAAAAGGACAACCGTTGGATTATCTCTGCAAATTGGTCTCTTACGCATTCAACATGGACTTCTCAAGGGGTTCTTGAACAATTGAGTGGCGATGAAACGACCTTTGTTCCCTATCTCGCCTCTCCAGACCAATACACCATCACTGCATCATATGATGATGGCACAATCTTGCATGTCGTATCAATCAACATTACGGTGACTCAGGGTGATTTGAGTTCTGTTACCGTTACTGCATCAGGAGCAGACGGTTTGAGTTTGGACGAATTCAATGTGACATCTGATGATTACATTGATTTCTCCTCGGCTCTCGCAGATTTAGATAACAACCCTATTGATTCGAGTATCCTTGAATGGTCAATTACCGACATGGATACGAACGAGGTTCTCAACATTACCGATGAACTTGTTCAAAACAATATGCGTTGGGAGGCATCAAAGACTGGAAACTGGTCGATTACTGCATCAGCAGTCTGTAATTCATACGAGAATTGTATTATTGACGATATTGTGACCATAACAGTTGGTTATGGTACAGCGGTGGTTGTTGAAGCAGAACTCGATACATCTCTTCAAACGGCAGGGGAAGACATCTCCATTACAATTACCGGTACTGATGCTGATGGCAACTCCTTTGCTCAAGATGTCGATTGGTTTGAAGGAGAATTGGCCTTAGAAAACATAACCTCTGGTACTGTTCAAGGTACCTACATTTATCTTGCAACATCCGCAGGTCCACACACCTTACGCTTCGAAGCGGGCTCTGCTTCCGGCAGCGTAGATGTTACCGTTGAAGCGCAACGAATTGTTGATTCACTTAGTGTTGAACTCTCTGCCACAAGTGTAGACCAACTGGGTAATTTCACTGTTACTGTGAATGCGTTTGACATGTACCTCAATCCGATTGAAGTCCCACCAAGTGCTGAAGTTAGAACTACCGGACGTGCAGAAGTACTCAATCAAGGTCAAGGAATTTGGAACATTATCACTTTGGATGAAGGAACCCTAACGGTAACTGTGTCTGCAGGAAAAGTCACTGAGGACCGGACGGTCGAAGTTGTTGGAAATATTGGTGGATTCTTCAAGGCTGGAGGACCGCTGTACTATGTTGGAGCCGGATTACTTGGCATAGTTGCTATTGTCATTGTAGGCTTGCTCTTTGTTGCCCTCAGAAATAAGGATTCGGACTATGATGACGATGATGATGACGATTATGATGATGATGATGATTACTCATCTTCTGAAACAGCCACTAAAGCGACCCGGCCAGAACCTGAGCCAAAGCCAGAACCTGAACCAAAGCCAGTACCTCAAATTGACGAAGACACATCTTGGCAGGTTGAACATCGTGTCGATGATGATGGAACCGAATGGGCTGAAGATGAAAATGGCACATGGTGGTATCGCCAAGAAGGTGATGCAGAATGGGGCGAATGGACTGATTAACATCCAAATCATTGATACATGTTGAAGTGGGAGTTCATGCTATGAGTCGTAAAAGTCGAACTGGCACGATACTCACCACCTTGGTGTGTGTGCTGATGTTTTCTTTGGGTGGTCTCAATAGTTTCATCGCACCCCAAATCGTCCTTGAGGACAGTGATGTTATTGCACGTCAATCATCATCTCAGCCGGTACGAGTAGAGATTTCATCTGAAGTCAATACTCTCAGTGCAGACGAGGTTAATTTGTTCTCTGCCGACCTCTATGATGCATTGAATAACTTGGTGTCTGGAGACATTATCTGGAGCTGCTCGAACGGTTCGATTACTTCTGACGGGATGTTTTATCCTTGGAGTTCAGGTATAATATCGATACAAGCTTCACACAACGGCTTGGTAGATACATTCAACATTTCAGTTACGGCTGGAGTTGGGCAAAGCCTCCAAATCACTTCTTTGAATGCACAGGCGCTTGCGCCTGTCTCGTTAACCGCAGACTTACTCGATGCACGAGGCAATTCGAAACCCTCATCGAAAGCAGCGTGGACCGTCGATGGTGAATATGTTGGGGTTGGAAATCCATTATGGATTCCCCCTGATGTCGGGCAATACATTGTACGTGCACGTCTTCATCAAATGGAGCATGTTGCAACAATCGAAGTTACTGCTGGTGACCCTTACGAATTTGTTTTCGAATCTGGAATGCAAGTTCGAAGCGGTTCGTCGCTGTTGATTAAACCAAGGTTGCTCGACATCAACGGTTTTGAAATGAATGTAAGTGAAGCAGGAAATCGGGCATGGGAAGTCGAAAATGGAAGTATAATTCCATCAGGTTGGTTTTCTGCGACTCATCCCGGATTGTGGTCGGTGAATGTTTCTGCAGGAAATGTCACTGGCTCTGGACTTATCCGTGTTGTTCCTGCCGACGCATCCCTTTCACAGGTTACCGTTGTCAGCGATAGCGAGGAGTATATTGCTGGTGTCTCCTACGAACTTGTCGCAATGAGGACTGATTCGTTAGGTTACACAGGAACAATTACTCCACTTCTAGAAAACTTCTCGGTAACCAGTGGTGGATTATCAACATTCAACAATAGCGTATATTGGACTCCAGGGTCGATGGGAATGCATGAAATCCAAGTGAACGATGAAGGTGTAGTATCCACTCTAAGCGTTGAGGTAACTCATGGGAATGCTATCGAAACATCACTGGATCTTGAATCACCAAATCTCGTGGCTGGTGAGCAAAGTACAGTTTCCTTCTCAGCTGTCGATGTGGTGGGTAATGAGTGGATTGTCAATGGGTCTTTGACTCTGGTGAATGGAAATTCAAGCCAATTTATTGCATCGAATGGTTTTGCCACGATAACTCCCCAAGAAGTGATGGTGTGGAGAGTAGAAGGTAGTTGGTATGATCTTTCCACCGATACAAGATTTGAGCCTGTTTTTCAAATGTCATCAATCCCAGGAAAGTTAGCTTTTATCGAACTCAACGGCGAGGGTGCGGTACTTCCAGCAGATACAGCATTGTCACTCGAACCTAAATTCTTTGATGGATTTTCAAACCCTCTCGAACCAATAGGACTTAACTGGACGGTCGATGGTGAATATGCCACAGTCGATATTCTTCTTTCAGACCTTCACTGGATTCCTACGACTATTGGTGGTCATGAAATACGCGCAAATGCTGACGGGATTTTCGCAACAGTACGACTCACTGTCGTGGCTGGTGAGGCTCGAAATTTAGTTACAGATTCCGAGGACGGGCTGGTAGTGAATGCCGGCGTACCAACTGAAATTTTCATTCAAACTATTGATGCCCACGGGAACTTAGCTCCTGCGACAAAGGTTAGCATCGACTTAGAGGATGAATTTGGCATACTTACCGCATCATCTTCTGGTAACGGTTATTGGGATTTTAATGGTCAACTTACAGGAACCTATACTCTTGACTTTGTTCAAGACGGGGCACAGCATTCAATCCCTCTCACAATTGAATCTGGTGAGGCCGTTCGACTAATCACATCAATTGAGAATCAAAACATTGCTCAAGGCGATACAGTCTTGCTTCGAATACAAGGTGCTGATGTCTTCGACAATCTTGTTGAAGTAGAACCCGAAAATACCACGGTTAGTTGTACTTCAGGTTCTTCGTCGCACATCACCTCTGATACTTGGGAACTCGACATTTCTACTGCCGGCAATGACCGTTCCTGCAATATACTTTGGAATGGCCTGCTAGCACAGAATTTCTTCGATGTCGAATCTGTATTGCTAGGAGGGGCAGTCGGCTCGACCAACACGGCGATGGGGCTAGGGATTTTCCTGCTCTCTCTCATCTTGATCACATTGGTTGTATTGGTTCGTAAAGCGAATAGCGCTGATGGTGAAGAATGGGTTGAAGATGCATTTGATGATGATTATGAAGATGACCAGTATGAGGATGATGACGAAGATTTAGAATCGGTTGTAAGTGCCGATTCCAAGGAAGTTCCCCCTATCCTTTCCGATGAGTTACGTTCATCGCTCGCTAAGCAAGCCGCGGATGTCGGTGTTATGCAAGCGACTCCAGATACAGTACAAGGCTCCAGTGGCTGGTACGTTGACGTTAGCAGTGAAGTACAATACTGGAATGTTGGCGATGATGGCTCTTGGACTCGGGTTGAGTAAAGTGGAGGAAGTTCAGCCTTTAGGTAAATCCAACGAATGGATACCATGGTTGTGGCTCTTGTCTGCTGCAGTTTGCTGGCAGGGGCACGTTTTAACTTCAATATTCATAAAGAGAATCATTGACCCAATCATTCAACTGATAATGTGATCTTATCCTTCTTCGTTTTGGCCTTCAAACGACTGAAAGAATTCATCGATATCGATAACACCGTTTTCATCGAGATCAGCATTGTGGAATATAATGCGTGATTCATCGTGGGAATAGTTGAACCCGAGTTGCTTCAAAGCGCTCTGGAATTCTCGGACAGTCAAGTGGTTCTTACCTCCATGGTCGGCAGCATGAAACACCTCGATTCGACGCTGATGTTCTGCCGAGGTTGTGAATTGGAATTGTTTCCTAAACGATTGTATCGGAGTTTTTTGAGCAATTGCATGATTGCGTCCGTAGAGATAGTATGTTGCCAATCCAGCAACGATGGCCGCTACTCCGCCAATAAACGCCTTGTTGCCGATGAAATAGAGCAAAACGAATCCAGCTATGATTCCCCAAAGTTGGATGTAAGGATACATTGGGCTCTTATAAGCTGGATTCCAGTCGTATTCCTTACTTGTTCGACGCAGTACGATGACACAGGAATTGATCATGATAAAAATCATAATCTTGAACCCAGATGCTAGTTTTACTACATCCTTCAGAGGTACAAACACTATGGCGAGCCCCATCGCAAAACCTGTGACAAGAATTGGCCAGTGCGGTGTTTCAAATCGGGCATTCACCTCTTCTAGTGCTTGTGGAAGGAGGTTGTCTCTAGACATTGCGAATAAGAATCGTGAAGATGCAAGTATTCCAGCCAGTGCCATAGATATCATCGTGAGAACGGAGAGTATTGCTGCAAAAATTCCGAATTCAGTACCCGCAATTTTCTCAGCGAAGACGAAAATAGGATTTTCGACAACTTTTCCATCTTGCATCCACCATTCGCCAGGCAATGATGCAGCCATTAGATAGGCAATTGCAGAATAAAGAACTGTAGCAATCAATAATGAAAGCATGATACCGGCAGGTAGATTTTTTTCAGGGTTTTTCACCTCTCCACCGATAGCAGCAACTTTTGTAACTCCAGCATATGCGACAAACACGAACGCAGCGGCTTCAGCAATTGACCATACACTCGTATCGAATGCAGAGGTTACGGGTCCGGATGCATCAAAGCCGTCAACAAAGAATGCTCCGATGCATACAATGACCAACAGCGCAACAGTGAGTCCGACTATTGGTGCTTGAATGGCTTTAACCTTGGAAACTCCGAGGATGTTGACAATTGTAATGAGGACCAGCGCGGTCATCGACAAGATCATCAGACTGATTTCGAAATTGAAGTACGTTGTCACAGCAATCAAGTAGGCTGAAAATCCAATGAGTGCGAAGGCAGACTTGAGTAGAAACGATGCCCACAGGCCAAGACCGCTGATGGTTCCAATCAAGGGGCCATATGTGCGTTCAAGATAGACGTACGAGCCTCCACTCGATGGCATTCCGGATGATAATTCCGATTTTGATAGAGCTCCGGGTAGAACTACAGATGCTGCTAGAAGATAAGCCAACCAAATGCCTGGGCCCATGATTTCTGCTGCGAATGTAGGCGTGACAAAAATACCAGGCAGCATTGCAGAGAGTGAAATAATCACGACGCCGATGAGTCCAGTTGTACGCTTGAGTGTTTTTTTCAAGTCTGAGGTCACGTTTTCGATGAGTGTTTCAACCGGTGTACCAGACATATCTATCCCCCGAATTCCAGTCATCAACTGCCGTTTAAAATATGCGAAGTGACTCTTTGCTATATCATCTTGTATCTTTCAATATCACTTGAGGTCGGAATAAGGAAATTATTCTGTCCTAGGAGCTTTCGCAATGACCTTCATTTCAACCGCAATTGGGGTTGGAAGTGCCCGGATTGCTAATGTTGTTCTGGTGGGTCCAACTTTCCCAAGTGTTTCTGCCCAGACTTCATTGTAGCCTTTGAAATCTCGGTCCATATCCACAAGGAAAGAGGTCACATCAAGCACATCGTCGATTGAGCCTCCGGCTTCTTCAAGAATCCGGGAGATGTTGTCCACCACTGCCTGGGTTTGAGCCTTGATGTCATAGTTCAACGGCGCCCCATTTTCGTCATGAATTGGGCCGCCAGGAATTGAATTGGTACCGGGTTGGCGAGGCCCAACTCCGGACAGATAGAGGAGGTCTCCAACTCTTCGAGCATGGGGGTATGCTCCTACAGGCTTTGGAGCGGCATCAGAATTCACCGAATCCTTACTTTCTGTAGGTTCCCAAAGTTCTGGTCCAGTGGATGTTTCTTGTGATTGAACATCAACTTCCTCTAGTGTAGTGTCCTCTTTTGCATCCAACACATTTCTCTCGCCCGCAAAATATTCAACATCGTCTTCATCATATTCTTTGTCACCAGCACCGGATGCTTTGGGATCAAGATGAACTACGGCCCCACCTGCACCATGCAATGCTTCGTAGGCCAACACTTCACCTGTGAGATTATTGCGGTTTCTGTTCATCCCAGAGAGCCACCACATTGGCTTGAATGCTACCACCTTGTTCACTCGGATTTGTTGATGGATGGTTCGTGAGAGCTGACTCACATCTTCGAGGCGGCCTTCGGAGAGGAATTCCAAAATCTTTCTGTTCCACTCATCGTCTTTCAGTGAATGAATTCTGTCATCTTTCGGCTCAATAGGTTTGGTAAACATACGATTTGAGAGGGACATAGCAGTGACTGCGATTGCTTTTCTTCCCGTTTTCTTGACAACATCCATGCATGCTTTGGCAAGAACGGTCGTTTCCGAACGATTTGCATACACGTTGGAAGAAACAATGACAGCAGGTATCGAATTATCAGGATTCAGTAGTTTCAGCGCAACAACAGAACCAACATCGATTGGAAATCCGTGATAAGCAACAGTTCGACTTTTCAGCCCTCGCTTTTCGTTCGCTGAATTCCATTCATGGGCAAAATCCTCATCAATGTTAAACGAATACGGAATGGAACCTAATTCATGAAAATCGTGGTCGACCATCACCCACTCTGGATTAGGGTCTGCGATAATTTGGTGTCCGATGATGCTTGGCCATGTCGTTGAGTAGATGATGATAAGGTCCGCTCCACTGTCTTTGATTTTTTGAGCAGCATCATCATATGCCCTACGTAATCGACCCCAACCTTCGTTCTGCTCCGGTACCAAAGCAGTGTGCGGATGCACGGGTACAATGAATGAACCAACCAACTCACCTGAACTCATTTCAAGCCCCCTTGTGATGACGTTCCGGCCATTCAACAATGGCATTTCCAGTTCCAATAATAGTCCCATAGCCATGAAGAATACCTGGGTAATCCGGGATGTCGAGCGTTGAAAGGAGCCATGAGAGTCCACCTCCATCACTTTCAGCGATGGCTTGCTCAGTAAATTCAGGCATTTCGTCAAGTATACGTTGCGATTGCCCGGAACGGAAATATTCAATCATTCGCATGTCCCAAAGATGCATAGCATGACTTGTAATGTGTTCTTTGCTCATGTCTTCAGGTATTGCAGATTCGGTTGTGAAGTGTCGATGAGAAAGAGAGTTGCTGGCAAGGACAACGACCTTCTTTCCACTTTCAATAATTGCTTGGCGAGTCACCTTACCCAGTTCAATCATCATTTCTTGCATGACCTCAACAGAATAATAATCTCTAGAACGATTACTGGATATGACGACTAGGGGCTTATCCCATTTTGGATTAAACATGTGACCGGTTGTGATGGTACCATAATCGACTCGAAAATCTGGGTTTTTCATCATTTTCACTGCTAGACCTGCTTTAGCAGCCTTGTCATGTATTTGCTGAGACAATTCTACGTCGATGTCGAGCTCGTAATGATAGCGAAACAAGTTCGGGAATACGGGGTCAACTGATAGGTTTTGGAATGAAGGCAGTCCGAGGAAATGCGTACCAACATAGGTTTGCCAGTGTGGAGATAACAGTACAATGGCATCATATTCTACTCCTGAAAGGGATTCTCGAAGTCGTTCATAGCCCCAGCGTAATTGCTCCCAACCACCTTCTGCTACCGGTTCATTTTGAGGTGGGTTTTCTGCATAGACCAAATGCGGTGGGTGAGGCGCTAAGCAACCTGCTACAATTTCCCCCTTCGACATAAACTAGCCCAAGTGTAGGAGGATTATATCGACATCGGAGAACTCCTCTAGTATGTGATTCTTGACCCAACCCTCAAACAAGTCGACGAATTGGGTTAACCATGGTGGAGCACAGTCCCGATGGTGGAACTAAGATTCCCCATCAATCTGGACCGGAGGGACTCAGCCGTTTTCTCGATATAGGTACTGGTCTACGCCACATCCTTGCTCCTGCTGGATTTGGAGCAATTGTTGGAGGTCTTTGGCAAGCTTTCGTCATGCCGGAAATAGGAGAAATCAATCTACCAAATCCGATTCATGGAGCATTTATGATCAGTATCCTTCTGTCTCCACTCTTGTATCGAATACTTCTAGATGACGAACCCAAGCGTTGGAAAGAGTACACGCTTGGACTTGCCGTTTTGGGCACCGTTTTCTCTGTGATTTGGCTCTCAGGCTGGGGTGCTGTATTCTGCGGGGGATATGGTGCATTACTGGTCTGGGTTTGGATTAGTACTGACTGGGGTCGTTACGACTTACCACCCTTTAGGTACGGTATTTGGCATGCGTTTGCCATCGACCTTGGAGCCTTTGCTGGTAGCATTTTGGTTTACACTCAAATGTAATCAAGAAGTGTAACTTTCTTCATCATTGGGGAAATTCCCCGAGCGAACATCGGAACAATAACCCTTGATTGCTCCATCGATATCATCCGCCAAGTTGAGATATCTTCTCAAGAACCTTGGCGAGAAGTCCATCGTAATTCCAAGCAAATCGTGCAAAACTAATACTTGTCCATCACAATCTGGACCTGCCCCGATACCAATGGTTGGAATCGATATCGCTTCACTAACTTTCTTAGCCAATTCTCGAGGAATTTTTTCTAAAACGATGGCAAAGCAGCCTGCCTGCTCCAAGAGTTTAGCATCTTCAATGAGTTTTTCAGCTTCCTTGTCCTCTTTAGCACGAACAGTGTAGGTGCCAAATTTGTAGATTGATTGGGGGGTTAATCCAAGGTGGCCCATTACAGGGATACCGGCAGTTAATATTCGCTCAACAGATTGAATGATTTCTGCTCCTCCTTCAAGTTTAACACTATGGCCTTCAGACTCTTTCATTATTCGAATTGCAGATTCTAATGCGATTGCAGAGTTACCCTGGTACGTTCCAAAAGGCATGTCCACTACAATAAGGGCTCTATCAACAGCACGTTGTACACATTGCGCATGGTAAATCATGTGTTCTAATGTAATCGGAACAGTTGTCACTTGCCCAGCCATTACATTTGAGGCTGAATCTCCAACAAGGATCACATCGACTCCAGCATTATCGACAAGTTTCGCCAGTGAGTAATCATATGCCGTAAGCATAGTTATTTTTTCACCAGCTCGCTTCATTTCTTGAAGCGTGTGCGTGGTAATTTTCCGCGCCTCTTTGTGAACCGACATGAACTTGCGACGGCCATGTTTGATTTGAAACTCTCGCAAGGGTCACTTATTCTTCCTCTTGGCCTATCGCCACATGGTGAAGAAGTTCTTCAAGTGCTTCATCCAGTGAGTTGCATTCGAGAATTTGCTGTTTGGCCTCCAATTGAGAAAGAACAAGGGATGCGACAGAATATACTGATTCGGAAGTGGAATCGATGGTTTTCTCAATCTTTTCAGAAACCCAGCGTTCAAGTAAATCAGCCTCAATTCGAAGCATTGTACCAATTTCAGTCAGAACATGTTCCATAATGCTCTTCAAGACCTGTTGCTGTTCCTCTGAAGTTTCCTCTTCAGTTTCAAGATAGTTCACTTCTGCACTGATGTAAAGTTTAGAATGTTCGGAATCTACTGGAATCATTTCCTGAAGTTCTTGGACATCAGGAAGTATTGAGTCATCTTCGATGATGGATTCAAACATTGAATCTTCAAAGGGAGGTAAGGCCGGAGGTACAACAGTGCGAATCGTGATTCGTCGGCGTCCAACGACTTGAACAAAGTGATTACTTCCCTTTGTCTCATGGTGAAGAATTTCAGCCTCACAACCGTGTGAACGAGGGCCGTCCCATGAATTAACAGGGGTAAAAGGATCGTTAAGAACGATAGCAAAATTCTTGTCATCCAAGAGACAATCATCAAGCATTTGTCGGTAGCGAGGTTCGAAAATTCGCAATTCTTGAATTTCACCAGGCATGAGTACCATAGGAAGGACAAACAACGGTAAGGTCTGCATAAGCACTAATCCCATCAAAGCCTTTTGAAGATATGTTTACTGTTCAGCGAGTGTATCCTTGACACATACGTTGGTCATTTCGGAGAAAAACTCCAATGACCATCGTCCCCCTTCGCGGCCTACGCCCGAATTTTTGACGCCACCAAACGGTGTACGTAAATCTCGATGGAGCCAAGTATTTACCCACACAATACCCGTTTCGATTTGTGATGCAAAAATCCGCCCTCGCTCAATGTCTTGAGTCCAAACTGACCCTGCTAGGCCATATTCAGAATGGTTCGCCATTTCAATTGCTTGGAGTTCATTTTCGAAGGTGTGCAAAGTAACTACTGGGCCGAATATTTCTTCAGTCGCACACCTCGAAGTGTGTGGTAATCCTGTAATGACGGTTGGTCGAATAAAAGCACCTACGCCATTTGGACCCGAGAAGTTGGTACTTTTCCGCGTCCCTCCAGTCAAAATTTCTCCACCTTCCTGCAATGCTAAATCAATGTATGATTCTACTTTTTCAAGGTGCTCAACTGAGATCACAGACCCCATAGTGGAATGCTCGTCTAATGGGTCGCCAACACGGATTTGGTTGACTTTATCGACAAAGAGTTTTGAAAATTTTTCCGCAATAGATTCGTCAATGAGAATTCTCGAACCGCAGAGGCAAACTTGACCTGAGTTGGTGAAGGCAGCCCGTACCGCACCATCTACAGCGATTTCCAAATCAGCATCCTTTAGAATTATTGTAGCATTTTTACCGCCGAGTTCTAATGACAATTTCTTGAACATGGGAGCAGCGGTTTTGGCAACGATGCGTCCTGTAGCAGTACCACCAGTAAACGAGATTCCTTTGATGAATTCGTGTTCAAGTATGGATTGACCGACTTCATGACCCAATCCATGAACCAGGTTGAATACACCTGGAGGAAGAGAGAGCTCATCGAATGTTTCAGCCAAAATGTTCGCAGTAAGTGGGGTAAATTCACTCGGCTTGGCAACGATGGTATTCCCCATAAGTAAGGCGGGTGCAACCTTCCAAGTAAGCAGGTAAAGTGGTAGATTCCAGGGAGTAATGAGGCCAACAGTCCCAATTGGAGAACGATGAACATAATTCATTGCATCCTCCATTTCAAACTTCAACTCTGGCTGTTTTCGACTGAAGTCTGCAAAGAAGCGGAAATTACTAACCGAGCGAGCAGCATCAACTCTTCTGGACAAAGCAATCGGTTTTCCAGTATCGAGAGTCTCGGTTGTTGCGATGAGTTCCGATTTTTTTTCTAAAGCGTCTGCAATTTTATCAAGCCAATTCGCACGTTCAAGAATGCTTAGTGAACCCCATTCCTGTTGTGCTGCTTTTGCGGCATTTACTGCATGTTCAACATCTCCTTTCTTTGAACGGGGTATTGTAGCAATACACAGTCCAGTGGCCGGATTATAATCTTCGAGAGTTTGCTCATCGACAGCGGAAACGAAATGTCCTCCGATGTAGTTTTGAATGTGAATCATACCTACATCTCCACGTCATATAGCCATCTATCTTGGTCCGGATCCCATTCATCCCAAGTAGGTAGTTTCTCGAGGTTCGACAAATAATGTTGGGGGACAATACCCGGTACAATGAATGCTTTCTGACGATGTAAAGGATACGGGTTTCGAAGGCTGATACCGAGAACTCCTAGAACAGCACGTGCCACATACCACATTGCTTGAGAGTCCCACCCATGTGCAATTTTAACCACAATCCCTAGTCCTTTTGGATAATCAGGATGTTCGATTGCGAGTCCTAGCAACCCGTCAGCACCTTCTTTTGCGATAACTTTGCCTTCGCCAGCCTTGAGAACAGTGGAGTCCAAACGGTTGAATCCTCCAACTAAATCTGGATTACGAACCATCGCCTCCCATATCCAATCTTCATCCTTATCTCGCACTAAGCCTGCATAAATCTGCGCGAGTTCAGCAACAGTATTCGAAACGGTGGGCAAACCACACCCATCCTTAGCAATCCGCAGAGGTTTCCAATCCTCGCCTAAGTAAGTTCGAATTTGTGCCATATAGGCGTGGAATACTTCGTGAGTTGGCAGTGTGTAACCGGCTCTATTCCATCCTTTTTTCCGACATCCGTGCAAAATTGCTGCATGCTCACCAGAACATGTGTGAAACCAACGTCGGGGGCGTCGAACCTGCCGTCCAAATTGAATCAACGGCACATCCAACGGCGTGAGCATGAGTGGCCATTCTTCCTTGAACAACAGTGATTGGGCAGCAGCAACGTGCTCGGTATCGCCGTTATGCGATGCAACAGCAATTGCTTTTTGGTCCCAAGAGGTATCTTCGAGTTCCTCAGTGAATGCCTTGAGCATGAACGGCTTCATCATTGAACGACCGTAACACAGGACATTCCCTCCAAAAGAGTGTATCACTTCATCACCATGTGACCAGGCTACTGCGCCATGAATCGTGGTTTCCGAAACCCCGTTTCTTCGATAGTCAACAAGAGGTTCCCATGCCACTTCGCGCCCGGTGGGAATGCCTTCAATTTGTTCGCCAAGTGGCGAGTTTGGGTACAATGAACTTCCTGGACTGCCCGGTTCCACAGCAGAGGGAGTATCGTGCTCAATAGTCATGATTTTACACCAACCTGAGCATATCTTCCACGAGCGGAACGACCTTTTGCATGTATGAGGTCATGTCACGGCATACTCGGTCTGAGTCGTGATTAAAGAAGTCGAACCATGCCATAATTCGATCCTCAGGGTGGAATCGTTCACAGATTTGTTTTGCAATGTCCTGAACGTTTCCAATAAGTGCATTCTGAGCAGCATTCTCCACTTTTGAGGGGTCAATTGTCCCTTCAAGTGCGCTCCAGTACGCACCCAATGCAGCTTTTGCTTCTTCTTCTGCAGCTGTACTTTGTTGCTGGGCAGTGAGTCCCTTTTCATCGTTGAGAAACACGAAAGATGTCCGAGGCATATCTCCTCGCTTCCATTCACCGCCGTCTGGATGGAAGGCTTTTCGCATTCTTTCATGCGTTGCATCGATAATTTCAGGTTTGGTAATTGATAAATTGAACACGTTAACCGGAGAAATAGTGTTCAAGAATACTTGCGTTACAGGGTCGTGAGTTCCAGCAATCAGTACGAGTAATTCTCTACGAAAGTGACGTGGAATAATTCTCAAATCTTCAAAAATGTATCTTTTCGGAATGATGATTTGACTGGGCTTAGTATCAAGATTTTCGAATTCAACTGCAGCATGTTGAACTTTTTCCCAATCCTCCTCACTTCGGAAGTTATCTCGTTTGAGTACTGTTGAATACGTCAAATCAGAATTGACAATATCTCCTCGTAAGAGTCGCAGGAATATATCTCCCGCCTCCATAAAGATTTGACCTCGAAGTGCCGGCCATGCTGCTTCTTCGATAGAATTACGTGGCACGATTCCATACGGCCGTGCCATGAATTCGAATCTACCTGCTGAAAATCCGATGTGTAATTTGCGTTTCTCGTCGGGGTTCAACCCGTGCAGTTGAAGCGTGTTTGCGATTCGTTCCGCTTGAGCAATCGGTCCACCAGACGCAAGTATGGATATAACTGCGCTTCCAATTTCAATATTACTGGTTCTTCGAAATGATTCCATAGCCAATTGTGGGAAGTCAGTACAGAGTCCAACTTCGCCTTTCCAATGTGGGACCACGGGCCTTGAATTTGATTGTTGAGTTTCAGTTGACAGATGGGCTTGAGCAAGCCATCCGACCCCGAATCCTAGAGCATCAGCACACTCCAGTTGCTGGAAATAATTGTTCAACATTTCTTGTTCAGTAGGCACCACTCCTTTCGAATCAGGAGTTTGGCTGATGGAGAAAAAAATGTCATGCTCCATGGGTGGCACCATTACTCCCAAGTGTACCCACATCATAATGAGTGTGGCGAAAGACCCTCACTCTGAATTCGAATCTTCCGAGGAAAGAGAGTTGTTGAAGTCAGCAAGATCTTCTATTCGCTGACGTACAGCAATTGGAGTCGGTAGGCCTGCGTTGATGAATGTGTGCAGACAGTCGGATAACTGCAGCATTGCGGTTTCATAATCTTCGGCAATTTCAGCAATATCGGCGAGCCCCCAACGTGCAACAAGTTGTCCGGAGAGGTCTTCTAACTCAACCGATAATTCAAGGGATTGGTCATACAAATCCTTTGCAGCTGCAAAATTGCCTAGAGTGGCCTGTGAGTGAGCTAAATCTGCCATTGCTTCAATTTGAGCCTCTTCGTCTTTCATTTTCATAGCAAGTTCGATTCTCTTGGTGCCGTGAACAATTGCTGTATCGTGGTCATTCAGTTTTTTCGCACACGTTTCTAACAAGGCGAGGCCGTAAGAAATACCTGAAAGGTCGTCAATTTTTTCTCTTAGCCGTAGTGAGCGAGTTGCAAAGGTCTGCGCTTCTTGAAATTCTTGTAGGCTAAGGTGTAAGAGCGCAACATGGTGAAATACCGCTGCAGCAAGGGGAGTTCCAACCTCGGTCGCTTCTGATTTTACTGCAAGTTCTGCAAAATCATCGACACTTGAATCGTCATTTTTCAAGATTTCAAACATAGCCCAGCCTTGTTCAATTTCATCAACAGCATTGAGTTTTGCATGTTGAAGAAGGCGTTCACTGAGGTCTGTATCATCAAGTTCGAGTGCTAAGGGTACGAGTCGTAGTGCGAGAGGGGTGTTGATGTCGTCCATTGCACCGCCTTCAGTAAGCATGTCGAGAATTTTCCTTGCCTGTTCGGCAGTAACTTCTCCGTTCATATTTGCCCCCACCATCTACGCGTCAAGAACCTATGTGTTTGGGCTCCAAGAACTTAAACCTTGATAACGGCGGAAAGTTTCCACCCTATATGGGACGATTCGATGGGTACCTGCAAGGTTTGAGCCTTGCTGCGATTCTCATTCTTGCACCAATTGCGTTACAATCCATCTTGACAGAGGATTCTGACGTTGTGTATGTGTTGATTCCTGGCGAAAACGAAACAACGACGATTTACATTGAAAACAATACATCCTCCGAAAATGCCCGTGCCCCTGAACTCAATCGTTCGGAAGTAGCACGAATTGCCACGTTTAACATCAAAGTTTTTGGTGAAACGAAGATGAGTAAGCCTGCTGTTGTTGACGTGTTGGTCGAACTAGTACTCACCTATGATTTGGTCGCTGTTCAAGAAATCAAGGACATCGACCAAACAGTTCCTTACGATTTCCTTGAATCAATAAATGCGAACACTACAACAGAATGGGACATGCTACTAAGCCCTAGAAGCGGTTTACAAGATGATGATCAATCCTCTCAAGAACAGTATGCATTTTACTACAACACCTCTGTGTTCCGCCCAATTGGCAACGGCACTTTATACAACGACAGCGCTGAGGATTATTTCCAAAGAGAGCCGTTTATTGGTCAGTTCGAACTTCTTGATGAAAACGGTACAAGCACAGGATTTGATTTCACTCTTATCACGATTCACACAAAACCCGGCGATCAAACCATCGGAGAGATTAATGCCTTGCATGAAGTAGTCAATTCCCATTTGGATACTAATCCTGGTGAAGAAGTTGTGATTCTTGGTGATTTTAATGCGGCTTGCTCGTATGTTTCCTCCTCCGAATTATCAAATTCACCCTTGGCACATTCAAATTACACATGGATTATAGAAAACAATGTTGACACCACTGTTTCGGACAGTTACTGCGCATACGACCGAATCGTCACAAACGGGGATTTGGACGGCCGCCTCGTCGGCACTTGGGGTGTCGACACATCGTTCTCAGACAGTGATGTATCGGACCATTATCCCGTCTGGTTTGACATCAAGCGGTGATTAGATACCGCGAAGTCTTCCGCCGTCGACTGCTAGACTGACACCTCGTATACCTCCTGATGCAGGAAGAGTGAGGAAGGTGATTGCAGATGCGGTTTCAAGGGGCTCGATTAAACGCTCGATAGGAACTTGATTCATCCAGCCTTCATGGACTTCTTCGACACTTTTCCCAGTACGTTGGTTAATCGAGGTGGCTAATGATTCAAGTCGTTCTGTATTGGTAAAGCCCGGTAATACATTATTGATGGTAATACATGGTGGCAACTCACGAGACAGGCTCTTAGACCAAGAGGCCATAGCTCCTCTGAGGGTATTGGAGAGGCCGATATTAGGAATTGGTTCCTTAACTGAAGTTGATATGATTTGCACAATACGTCCGTAGCCTTCGAGTTCCATTCCGGGTGTGACCAGTTGTGTGAGAATATGGGCTGCGTGTAAATGTCGTTTGAATGGCGCTTCAAAATCTGCAATTGAATTCTCGATAAGTGGCCCGCCGGGTGGTCCTCCAGCGTTATTTATGAGGATTTGAACACCACCTCGTCGTTCAATCAATTCAGTCACTGCTGTCTTTAACGCATGTGTTTCTTCAAGATCGAGAACTAAGGCATGGTGACTCCCGTTTCCCAGTGATGACATTTCCATACAGAGTTTGTCTAACGCTTGTTGGTTCCTGGCACATACAGTGACGTCTGCTCCAGCTTTGGCCAACATCTTAGCAGTTGCAGCACCGATACCTCTGCTGGCACCACATACAAGTGCATGCTTGCCGGATAAAGCGCTGGTCGAATAAGGGTAGTCGGTACCGAGGAGGTCCATGCTACCGGCAACAGTTTCTCTTCAAAGGCTCTTCTGTTGTTATAGCCAATCAAGAATGGCATCGAGTTCGACCAACCAGTCATCTGATGCGACATCAATTATTGAGTAATGGTCGCCTGGTAGCCATAATTTTTGCACATCCGCACCTCGAGCGGACATAACTCGTGAGTAGGTCTCAGATTGTTCCTTAGGAACATCAACATCCTTCTCGCCGTGAACCAGCAGAACTGGAGATATTGGTGGGTGTTCAACAGGATTCAGTTTTTGCCAAAGCGATGGATTCTCGCTGGGGCTGCATCCAATCCACTTACGAACTGCATCACCTTGGTCAGAAAGTTTGGCCTCATCTGCGCCTATCAAATCGGTCAGCGGGGCTTGGGCAATTGTCAGCCACGGCTTTCTTTCTGCCTTGGATGCAAGCAATAGTGCGAGTTGACCTCCAGCCGAATGGCCCATCACCATTGAACGTGTAATATCTATTCCCGGTAGAAGGGCAAGTTGGCCCCAGGAACGCAAAACATCGGATAGAGTGTCCATCCAAACGCCCTCATCCCCCTCACTCCAGCCTTTAAACTCAATATTCCAAGCTGCTACGCCGGCTTCTGCCAAATCCTCTGCAATCGGCTTCATCAGTTCACTGGTCCATTGTGTCTTCCAAAACCCACCGTGTATCAGCATAATGCAAGGTATCCCAGCGTCTTTTCGGAATGGAGACGGGTCATCTGGCATATACAAGTCGGCATACTGCCACTCTTCTGCCCCCCATTGCATACGGTCGACGGTCATCGATGGATGCTACATCCTGTTGTCTATCACCCTTACTCACAAATTCGATACAATACTTGAATACGAAGGTCTGTTAGGGTCGTCTATGACCAACATTTTGGATATTGAGTTCGACACTATGGATGACGGAGCGACAACCTTGAGAAATCTAGGTGATTCTACTACTCAGCAATGGGTTGTTGTGAATGTCGCCAGCGCATGTGGATTTACTCGCCAATATGCTCAATTACAAGAAATTTCATTGAATGACGGAGTCCGAGTTGTTGGCTTTCCATGTAACCAATTCGGAGGGCAAGAACCAGGCACACATTCCGAAATCTGTGCTTTCACCGAATCAAAATATGGCGTAACTTTCCCACTGATGGCAAAACTTGAGGTCAAAGGAGAACATCAGCACCCATTGTTTGCAGAGTTAAGCCGTTCTACCTCAGCAGACGGTCAGACAGGTGATATCAAGTGGAACTTTGAAAAGTTCGTGATTGATGCCGAGGGCTCAGTTCGTCGTTATTCGAGCCGCGATTCACCTTCAGATGTGTTGTGAAGTTGCGTATTTATCAAATGCTCCAGGTCGAAACACCCATCGCATCTCATCATCATTATCGTAGTAATTCTTAACTCGACTATCGTTTGACATTTTTTCATGGAAAGCAATCAATGTTGGATAATTTCCAATCATGTCTGCAGTAATGCCGTCGAATTGTCCGGAGAACATCATAAAAGTGTCCATGAAGGCTTTGATATCTGCAATTGTCATGTCTTCAGTTTCTGCGAGCCATCCGGTTGTTGAACGCTCGAAAACCGCTGAGATGTTGTTGAGTGCTGTGTCCATACTACCGCCTTCGTCGAACATGGCTTTCCGAGCGGAAATTTTTTCATTGATGTCTTGAAGTGAGAATGTCGGCATGAAATGTTCTCTCCAGCCGTTGATGACCTCGACTAACTCGTCGACCTTGGCACGTACATAGAGGTCCTTAGGTTCAAGTCCAGCAAGTGCGGCAGTATATCGAAGTAGTGCGTTTGATTCAGCAACTGTTCCTTGCGGTGCTCGAACAATGGGCAGGAATCCCCATGGTAATTCTCCCTGCTGCTTTAGTTCGGTGTACCCATCCCAGTCAACGACGGTGTTTTTCCAATCAAGACCGGAGATTTCGAGACAAAAGCGAGATGCTTCAGCAAATCCGGGTGAAGAGAAGTAGATAATTTCGTACATAACCGTCGGTCAATGGTAACGCACTTGAACTCTCTGTCGGACCTCGATGCTCATGGACTTACTCGTCGTCGGTCACGTGGGAACAACACAGTTTCTCGAACATTCTTAGCACCGGTCAATTTCATCAAGATTCGCTCAACACCGAGGCCCCAACCTGCATGTGGCGGGACTCCATGTCGGAAACCTGCAACATAAAATTCGAATTCTTCTGGGTCGAGTTCCATCGATTTAAGATTTTCAATCAAGATGTCCATTCTGTGTTCTCTTTGGCCGCCAGAGGTAAGTTCGTCTCGTCCAAAGTTAAGGTCAAAACCTCGACTAAGTTGACGACCAGTAATGCCATCTTCACCCTCGACATGGTGGATGTAGAATGGTTTGAGGTCCATTGGCCACCGTGGGAGGAAGTAGAACTGAGGCAAGTCTTCAGCGAGTAAATCTGAATTTTCCGCATCGATATCATCGCCCCATTCGATTTTACCACCCTTACTTTGTATTGTTTCTATTGCGTCACAGTAGGATAGTCGTGGGAATGGAAGTTCAGGTACAATCACTTCAATTGCTTCTTCATTTTGTGTCGCTCGATAAGCATTGATTGTAGCAATGTGCTCCTGAGATTCCGGATCTTGTGCAACACACTTCCACATGTGATGAATCATACGTTCCAGTACACCCATGACGTCTTCATCGTTTGCCCACGAACACTCAATATCAAACGAGATGAATTCATTCAAATGTCGGTATGTGTCATGCTTTTCTGCTCGGAAAGCGGGGCCAATTTCAAACACTCGTTCTAGACCTCCAGACATGCACAACTGTTTGTACAATTGAGGTGATTGATTTAGGAAAGCGGGCGTATCAAAATACATCATTGGAAACAAATCTGTACCACCTTCAGTGGCAGTAGCCACTATTTTTGGTGTATGAGTCTCAAAAAACCCCTCTTGTATCAAAGCCTCTCGACCGAATTGCAGTATCTTACCCCTGAGGTGGAACATAGCGTTAACATGCGAACGGCGAAGGTCAAGAAATCTGTTGTCCAAACGGGTGTCTAAAGCGACATGAACGGTGTCGGTAACGCCGAGTGGAAGCGGTGCTTCCGCTCTTGAAATAACGGCGACTGAGGTGGCCACAACCTCATATGCAGGTGGCGGAACTGGCTCGCCCTCTTTCACCTTGGGAGGACGTTTTTCGGAAACGGTTCCGGTAAATTGTAAGGTCGACTCTCGAGTCATTCGCTGGACCATGTCGAGAGCTTCATCACCCACATTATCCCCTTTGAGAAAAATCTGAGTGGTGCCTGTACCGTCTCTGAGGTCAACAAAGCATATTGCTCCTTTTCCTCGGTTTGCTTCTAAAAATCCTGCTACTTTCACTTCTTTACCTACGAGTTCGGCCCCAATGCTTTGAATTTGGCCGAGTGTATGTGTGCGGTATGCCGTCGGAACCCATGTGGTCATGGTTGCGGGGTTGGGGATGAGAACATCAACCATTCGTATGCAAGGGCTGGACAATTCCCACTCAAGTGGGGCATCAACGGCCATTTTATTCACTATAGGAATATTCCGTGAGATAAATAAGCGGTTTATTCATATACACTGGTCTAAGCGCCTTTGACATGACTGGAGACCTTTTCTCATCCGAATCAGTAACTCGTGGCCATCCTGACAAACTATGTGATGCCATTTCAGACGCCATAGTCGATGCATGTCTGGCCATTGACTCAAATGCTCGAGTTGCCGTTGAAACATGTGTCAAGGGCAAGGAAGACAAAGGCTTGATTGTCTTGGCTGGCGAGGTCTCTCTCAACGGTACTGTTCCAGACTACGAAAAAGTAGCGCGAGATGCAGCTGCTGCCGTCGGCTACACATCACACGCCATAGGAATGGATGCTACAACCTCCGAATTTACCGAAGTACAAGTTCACATCACTACTCAATCTGCGTACATTGCGCAAGGTGTCAATCAAGATTTGTTGTCACAAGGTGCAGGCGACCAAGGTTTGATGTTCGGATATGCTTGTACCGAAACTGAAGGTTTTGAAGACTTAAGAGGGCGTTACTTTCCACTTGCTGCTGCTTTATCCCAACGACTCACTCGGCGTTTGACAACGGTTCGTGAACAAGGAATTTTGCCTTGGGCAAGGCCAGATGGAAAATCCCAAGTGACCGTAGAATACGACGATAAAGGCCATATTTCGCGGGTACACACAGTAATCATCGCCATTCAGCATGATGATCAATTGAAACAACAATTTGGCGATTCGGAGGATGAAGAACTGAATTATGTCCGCAAGCAGGTTTTGGAACATGTTGTTCGTGAAGTCATTCCCGCAGAACTCCTTGATGACGATTGCACTCTAGTCGTGAACGGAACCGGCCGATTTGCAGATCCTGGGGGTCCTTATGCAGACGCAGGATTAACCGGTCGAAAAATCATTGTTGACACATATGGTGGAATGGGTCGTCATGGTGGTGGAGCCTTTTCTGGTAAGGACCCCTCCAAGGTTGACCGCTCTGCTGCGTATGCATCTCGTTGGGCAGCCAAGCACGTTGTCGCTGCAGGATTAGCGACACGATGTGAAATTCAATTGGCTTACGTGATTGGAATTGCTGAACCGGTAAGTGTGCGTGTGGAAACATTCGGAACTTCGATTCACACGGACAAAGAAATTGCTGAAAGAGTCAAAGCAACATTTGATTTCAGACCTGGTGCTATCGCTCGAGATCTCAACTTGCTCAATCCCATTTACTCTATTACTGCATCAGGTGGCCATTTTGGACGGGTTTCGGGTGCAGATGGAACTTTCCCTTGGGAACAGATTGACCAAAGTCGAATAACAGCACTTCTCGGTTGACAAAGCACTTTTTTTACGGCCCGTAGGGCCGATTCACTCAAGTGGTATGTACGAGTGGCTAGGCTTGGTCTTATGTCGTCTCGCTCAATTCGTGCTGTCGCCTTTGTCCTCGTACTCTTGTTTGCAAGCATGTCTCCTTTGGCCATTCCTGCTCAAGCCCATCAGAGCATAATTTTGTCGACTGATACTTCACATGTTGTACTGATGCCGGGCTCCGCTGGCAATGTGACACTCACCATTGAAAACAATGCAACAGCGATTGAAACATTCAATGTATCGGTTGATTCGGCCGGTCTTTCGAATCTTTGGAACATCAGTGCGAGTGAAGATACAGTTGAGAATGTCTTTCCCACTTGGAGTAAAAACACTACGATTATTGTGCGTTTAGCCGAAGGTGCTGTTCCTGCCGACAGTGGTTCTTTCGACATTCATGTCACAGAACCAGATCAAAATTTCACTAGCGTGATTACCATCTATGTTTCAGTGGCACCATCGTATTTGCCTATCCTCAATCTTGCGTCAATGGGAGGTCCATTGGTTTCGATGGATTCGGGGACAAATACAACGTTCACAATCGATGTTGAAAATCTGGGTTCTGTTGAAGATACGCTTCTTTTGGATGTAGAATATGAACCTGATTTGGCAGCATGGTGGGCTAATTACACCAATGGCTCAAGCAACAATTCTGGAAATAACACCGGCAACAACACCGGCGGTAACGGCTCGGGCAACAACACAGGTGGCAACAACACCGGCGGCAATGGAACTGGTGGCAATGGCAGCGGCTCAGGCGGCAATAACACAACCATCATCTCGAATGTCCTAATGTTTGGAAACAGTTACACATCGTTCAATTCCTTACATTCGATTGTAGAAGCACTCGGCATCTCAAATGCAGATGCATTAACTGGAGGAGGAAAAACGCTGGCTGGACACTGGAGTGATGTGAATTCCAGCCATGTGTCAAACACGACGTTAAGGAACGCCAACATCGATTGGGATTACGTAATTCTCCAAGACCAAAGTCAAATTCCAGGCTTTAATCGAACCAACGCTGATTGGATTGCGAGTAAAGATGCAGCTGTCAATTTGGCAGATGTTATCGGTGATGAAGGTGGAGAATCGATTTTGATGATGACATGGGGTCGACGAAACGGCGACGCAATGAATCCTACTTTGTATTCTAATTTCTCAGTCATGCAAGACCGACTCGAATCTGGATACATGGATTACCACAGCAACATTACCAACGCAGGTCACACCGTTTGGATGGCACCGGTAGGACTTGCTTTTGCTCATATCCACGACAATGTCGTAGCAGCAGGTTTCAATGCCTCGGTGACTGGAAATACATTTTATGACCTTTACAACGCAGATGGTAGCCATCCATCACTCGCCGGAAGTTACCTTGCAGCATGTGTCCTCTATGCAACCATGACTGGTGAAACACCAGTCGGCTCTAACGATACAGTTGCTCTCTCCTCCTCGTTGAAGTTGGAATTACAGCAAGCCGCTGCTGCCACGGTTTTTAATGAGACATCCCACTTAACATATCCTTGGCAATCGACCACTACTACCGCTTCAATGTCTTTGATGTCAAGTCGAGGACTCGGAGGTGGAATCCCGAATGGTTGGAGCGTTCAATGGGTTGATGACCAGTTCACCAACATGCCTGCTGGTTCGTCGTCAACAGCAAATCTTCATGTTTCAGTACCTTCAAACGCTGCTCCTGACTACTACGGATTTAGATTGTTTAGTGCATCGACGGGTGGAAATGTCTCTACCTCTACATTATTGGTTGTTCAAGTTGATGAAGAGCATAATTTGAGTATCGTCTTCTTAGACCAAAGTTCAGCATTCATACCGGGCCTTTCTACTGACACAGAAATTCAGGTGACCAACACTGGAAATGCCCAAGTAGATTACAACTGGGCCTTGGAACTGATTGATGGTCCTTGTACCGCATCTTTAGCTACCGCTTCTACACCGGGGTTGTCTCCCAATGATGTTGCCAACATACAATTTCAAATCACGGTTCATGAAGAAGCAACAAAAACCGATGATTGTGATTTGAAATTGGATGCAACGGGAGATTCGACCTCCCAACAGCATTCAATCACACCGTACTCTTTTACCATTGATATTGATGAGTTGGTCGCCTTTGAGTTGGTTGCACCGATGAGTTCACTTGAGGTTACACCAGGTAGTCCAATATCTTACGAAATGCGAATTTTAAACAACGGTAGTGAAACCGTGAATTTCTATCTCGATGTAATGACTCCATCGGAACTTGAAACTGCGTTTGTTTCATCTTCAAGCGTAGAAGTCGCTCCGGGTGGAGTCGGTGTTTGGACTCTGACGACCGATGGGGTGTCAGGTAACCAAGGCATTTTTTCGCAATTATTCTCGGTTTCATATCTCGGTCAAACCTCACATTCAAGCCTCGCTATCGATGTCCTTGGGGTGGAACAAGTTGCATTGACTGGACCACTGGATGGCCGTATTCAAACACGCCCGAGTGATTCGGTTACGACATCGTTCACGTTGTCCAATACAGGCACTTCAGACTTGGAACTGTATGGCTCGCTTCTTGGATTACCTGCGGGTGCTGATGCGACATTAAGCCATACCAGTTTGATGCTCTCAGTGGGTCAAAACATAGAGGTCAATTTGACGATAAGTACTCAATCTTCGGTTGCTGCGGGCTCATACCAAATTTCGTTTGCATATTTTAGCTCAAACACCTCGGTTGAATCCATCATCATACTGCAAGTACAGGAACGTTACAGTGTCACACTGAACCCAATGTTCCTGCTGCCAAACGAAGAAATTCCTGTTGGCCCGAACAGTTCCTCAGGGGTGATGTTCGACATGATCAACACTGGCTCAACACAAGATACATTGCTTGTTTCTGTTGTCGATTATGATGATGCATTCGATTGGTTTGAGTTTGAAATTTTTGCAACAACTGTTACGCTTGACTCCGGTCTATCAACATACAACACCGTCTCGTTCCGTGAACATACTACGGGTGCGCCTGCTGGCGGTTTATCGATTGGAATTATTGTCAAATCAGCAACCGATAGTGAGGTCATGGACCACATAAACATCACCTTGATTCCGTTTACTCCCGGGGCAGATTTACAGGTTCTGTCAGACGACGATTCTGCTGAGCCAGGTGGTGTAATACACGGCACTGTTGTCGTAACCAATACCGGGAATGCCATTGACACGCTGCAAATAACTACGGTAGGTATCGATTGTGGGATGACCACTACGCACCAACTCTTACCCGGTCAATCATCCCCTTCGATACCTTGGTCCTGTACTCTTCCAGCAGATGCAGATGCAGGATTGAAAGAATTAAAATTCCGTGCCACCAGTTCAGCCCGACCATCATTCTCTACCTTGAGTAGCGAAATATACACTGTTGAGCCAGTTTGGGGTTCTTCGGGAGTCATTGAAATTACCTTCGATGAAAATGAACTTTCGATCCCTTCGTCGGGGGGTTCTTCGGTCATGGTTTCTGTAAGTAATTTAGCAAACGCTCAAGTTACTGGCTCTTTGAATATTGAAGGAGTCGGTGATGGACTGGTTGCCCTCGAGTGGATACGCTTGTTGGACAATACTTCAACGAACCTATTCACGCTAACTCCCGGTTCTTCCATACAGTACAAATTGAGTCTCAATTCATTGGTTTCGACCAGTGAGGATGCCTCTCTTAGTGTTCGAGCAACTTATGTCATTGATGAAACCACTCAGTCTGATGTCTCAAGTTCTCTAAACATCGATATCGTCGGCCCTGAACAACCGCCAAACGGTGTTCAGTTGCCGTTTGATGTCCAACTTAGTCAATCCGATTCGTTGAACGCAATGTTTGGAGGTTGGCTGTTTTCGTTCCTCATCTTAGGAGTGCTTTACTTACGCCGAAGCAAGAAAGAGATTCCTCTGATGGATGATGAAGTTGACTCAGACACAGAGGAAGAAGAGACAGTCGAAGAAGAATCTACACTTGGCTACAATGAGTGTAGAATGGAGGGCGACAAGGTATCTTGCCCCTCTTGTGAAGCACGGCTAGGCGTACCTAGAGGTAGCGATCCACCTTTCAGATTCACTTGTCCGAAATGTTCAACCTTGATTCGAGTTGTCGATTGATAAGCCCTTACGCTGAGCGAGTAGCAAGAACGCAGTATGGCCAAATGGACCATTCACTGGTCGAACACCACCCTTCGATGCCTTACCCCACTGCCGCTGAATCATTTCCCCTGACCATTCAATTTCAAGCCCTTCGGCTTCACAAGTATCCCATGCATTCTCGAGTTGGCTTGTCACAGGACAGTAGCATACAAGTCGTCCACCTGGAGCCAGTAACTTGGCAACAGATTCTATGGCCGTTGGATGTTCAGGTAAATCCAAAACGATGGCATCAAATTCATTTGATTTCTTTTCGATGTCTTCAACAACTGATTCTATTCGCCCCTCGATGTGATGGTGAACGGGATATTCATTCCAGCTTTCCTTACACCTTCGCAAGTTTTCTAATGCGACATCTGCGTGCTCACTGCGAGGTTCGACGGTAACGTGGAGTCCAGTGTCTCCAAGTACATTGGCGATATACATGGCCAGTCCCCCACTACCGATTCCCGCTTCTAGAACCCTATCTCCCGTTCCAATTCCCATTCTTGAGGTGATGAATCCAGCATCTTTAGCAGAAATAGTTTGGGCTCTTCTAAGCATACCCTTACTCAATTCCGGTAATCGAAGCGAAGTTTTGGTCAAAATTTTCTGTCCGACAAGTACTTCCTCACCAATTTGGATGCTCGAAAATTTTTCAACTGGATTGAGGACACCTAGTCCCTTGATTTTACGAACATTGTCAGTCATTTCGACGACGTGTACTTTGCCGTCATTTTCAACCAATGCAGTCCATTTCTCATGTTCCATATTTCCGCCACTCTTTGTTCTGTCAAAACCTTGTCGTGTAATTTAAAATGACATAATTTAGTGTTTTTAGCAACATTATTCCTTCACTTGTAAGGGAGGGATTCATATACTGTCTTGAAAGTCCACACCCATGAAGTTGTCGACGCGCATCCTCGCACCCACGCTTGTATTAATATTTGTAAGCAGTTTATTGATTGGGTTTACTGAAAATATGAATACTCAAACTAATCCTGAAACCCTCGAAGAAAGAGTAGTCCAAAACGCACCATCAGACCCTGGGCACAGTGTTTTTGCACAGTATATTACCTCCGACAATTGTGGATATTGTTATTCCTACGGCAGTCCCGCCCACAACCAAGCAAAGACCAGTTTGCCCGACAGATATGTCTACATTTCTTATCACAGCGCAAGTTTCGGCAACACAGCCGATGCTGAATCAGGAAATATCGCTCCGATTTATGCTGTTCAACACCTGCAGGAAAGTGGAGGCGCCCCTAAAACTTCCTTTGGAGATGCTACGCTCAACACAGGTTGCGGCTCCAACACATGTTGGGACTCTTACATCTCAAGCGGTGGAAATATGCACAGCACTGCTTCAGACTACCAGGTCTCAGTTACGCAGACCGATAACGGTGACGGAACTGTTGATGTATCGGTTAGTGCGAGTTATGTTGGCAGTGGAACAGCGCCTTCGTCCATCACAATGTACGCTGCAGTCACCGAAAAGGTCTGTAATTCCCACGTTTATGCTGACGGTAGCAAAGGCGGAAACTGCTGGGAAGCTTGGCTCTTGAACAGCGGTGCTTACGCACACAATGGTGGCAATGTTGGCAGTGGAACCGGTTTTGAAACTGTTAACCTGAACGCTGGTCAAGCAGTAAAGACTTGGACAGTCCCAACAAGTCTTGTCAACGGTGGAGTAAGTAATATGAACACTGTTGCAGCACTTTATTCAACATGGAGTACATCAAGTTTCAACGCTGATGTTTTTGCTGCTAGCGACTCTACTATGGCTCCAAAACTCGACTTAGCCGTAACCAGTCTTGATGTTTCTGTCCCCGGCTCTCCGAATGCAGGTTTCATGATTGGCGATACGACCACCCTAGACGTGACTGTTCGAAATGTTGGAGACTTAGACTATTCTGATGGTGGAACGATACAATTTTTCTACAAAAACGGAGCGAATGAAGTATCCATCTCTTCGCTATCCTTGAACAATCTGAACTCTCAACAGGTCCAAACAGGACAAACGACATTCGATACCACAGGCCTTCCTTCGAAATGGACAACAAGTTTCGGTGCTCGGATAAGCGGACTCGTCGGTGATGGAAACGGTGCGAACAATGTCGCAATTGAGCAAGTAGACCAAGACCGTCCACCAGAAACCAAGAACCCCCAAATCCAAGGCGATCAGTTGATTGAACGAGGTAGTCATGCAGTTGTGTTGGTAAAGGCAGACGCAAACGATAATCTCGACAGCGCTTCGACTACAACCTTCAATGTTGAAATTTCTCCAACTGGCCTTGATCAGTGGACAAGTTCCGTGATCTCAGGCGGTCAAAATGTTGTCTACCAAGGAACAACGAATGAAGGTCGAGAATACATCATCACCCCTTCCTCGGCAATGTCTGCAGGCTGGTATGACGTCCGTGCTCAAGCCATGGACTCTCGAGGTCAAACCGGTGATTGGAAGACAATCACTGGTTCTTCAGGCTTTGAATTAAAGAACGGAGTTCCTACCATTGTTACAGATCCAATCCCGTCAGTAATGTGCGACACTCCAACCAAAGTTTCGATGGTCGGTCACATTTCAGACCCTGAGACTCCTCTAGAGAACCTCATTCTTACCTCCGATAGTGATGCCTTTGTCGCATGGCATGCTGCTACGAAAGAGCTTGAAGTCCACTTTGCATGGAGTGAGCTCAATGGCTGCCCTCTGGGTCAGCAAGGCATGGAGGTTACAATGGATGATGGCGGAGACTATTCAAGTACTGGAGAACTGCCATACGGCACACTTCTCTTCAGCGTAACCGAGAACGGACAACCCCGATGGAATGGTTTGCCTACCCAATCGATTGTCGAAGGTGGAAGTGGCATTCTGGCTTTGATGCCGTTCCTCTCAGACACGGACGACAACGGTAATCCTTCTCCAAGCGAAGATCTGAACATCGAATTGATTAGCAACTCAAACGAAGCAATCATCGATGCATACCTTATCGGTAACACAATTGGTTTTGATGCAGTAGATGACGATGCAAATGGACAAGCCATTCTAACTCTTCGAGCCAGCGACGGAATCAAGACATCAGAAGCAACACTCACCGTGAACATTCAACCGATGAATGACGCTCCTCGGCTTTCACCTTTCGACGACATCGAATCCATCACTTTGAAGAGAAATTCGATTCAAGTCATTGACCTATCGAGCAGAATTATCGATGTTGATAATCCAGCGGAGGAAGCATTCGTTACCGTTACTCCATCAGAGGCTGGCGCTGCTCGCTACAGTTTCATTGATGGAAGCCTAACTCTTGAGTTTGAACAAATCGGAATGCAGACCGTGACCGTCGTACTGCAAGATAAATTCGACACGAACACTTACGTCATGAACATTGACGTTTTCGACTCATTCCCACTCTTGATTTCGGATGCTGAAGGAGACAGTGGATACATGACAATCGGTATGGAGGATACATACATCGGGCAAACACCGACAGTGACAATGTTGCTGACTGATAATTCTCCATCCTTTACCATTATTTCTGCAACCTGGAACATCTGCAGTTCACTGACCGGTACATGTGATGGATTGATGGAATATAACCTCGACATGTCGAAATCAAACACAGGATGGAGTACTGAATTATTGATTCAGTCCGTCCTTATCCCCGGTAAACTTGCTCGTGAAGATGGTTCTCAATACAAGGACTATTACCAACTCACAATGACTGCTACAGATTCAGATGGTAATGATTACAAAACGATGACTGAACTTAAGTGGGACATCACTGAAACGATGCCAACAATTGAAGAAATGGACGATGTCATGTTCGAAGATTACCTAGACGATCTTAACTCTGACAAATTGAAGATTGTCGAACAAATCGAAGCCCTAGAAGATGGTTCGGACTCTACATCTCTTGATACTGAGCTCAGCGAAATTGAAGCAGAACTTGATTTGGCATGCAGTGATTCACGAGCAGATTGTATCGACGAATCACTTTCCAGTTCAAACGCCGAGGAAGTGGCTAATGAAGTAGATTACAAAATGATTGGACTTATTGGCGGCATAATTCTTTTCGGACTCGTTATTGGTTTGATGTTCACTCGACGTGGTGCACGTGTTGAAAAACTCGATCCATGGAACGATACCGGATGGAATCCTAACTTGGTCCCAGCACACGATGTCGTTGCAAACTCGATGTACGGTGGAGCACAAGAAATATTCCAACAACCTGTTGCACTTGCACCGACACAACAGATGGCTGGACCTCCGTTACCACCTGGAGGACTGCCTGCTGGATGGTCTGCTGAGCAATGGGCTTACTACGGACAACAATACTTGGATGGTACTCTCTGAACTTACACAAGTTCATACATGGTCGGCTGCAAACCAATATAGGGAAGCGAACCGGAGGACTCATTATGACGGAAGAGGAAACATCTGCTGAGGCAATAGATGAAACAAAGTTCATCGACCCGTTTGCAGAACTTCAAGAGGATAATGACGATTCTATTCTGGACCAAGCAGAAGACAATACTGAAGTGACAATTTGGGCACCTGAACCCGGTCCTGATTCAGATGCTATTGTTCAACAAAGCGTTGACGAATGGATTGAATCTGTCAATTTTACTACGACTGAGGATGTTCCTATCCCTGACCGTCTAGTAGACCAGGTTATAGGGCAAGAAGCAGGCTCTGTAGTTATCAAAAAGGCTGCCGAACAACGCCGTCATATGTTAATGATTGGCGACCCAGGTACAGGAAAGTCTATGCTTGCGCGCTCAATGACTGATCTCCTACCCAAGGATGCTTTAGAAGACGTTCTCGTCTATCCTAATGAAGACGATGAAAACGAACCCCGAGTTCGCTCTGTCCCAGCAGGCCGAGGCGACAGGATTGTGAAATTGCAAAAAGAATCTACTCGCTCACAACGCGAGCGGTCTCAAAAGATGCTCCTCATCGCATTTGCAGCCGTCGGTTTCCTGCTTGTTATTGCCACTATTCAGAACGGAGACATTCTAACGCTGCTTTTCGGCGGATTCCTACTCATGTTTGGATACATGTTCATTCGAGGAAGACTCGGCTCTGGGGATGATAGCCGAATACCAAAAGTCCTCGTCAAACATGATTCGAAAGCAATGCCACCGTTCGTTGACGCAACTGCGACACTTTCAGGCTCTTTACTAGGTGATGTACGCCACGACCCATTCCAGTCCGGGGGTATGGAGACTCCGGCCCATGACCGTGTTGAACCCGGAGCTATTCACCGCGCCCACAAGGGTGTGCTTTACATCGACGAAGTGAACCTTCTACGTCTCGAAGAGCAGCAAGCTCTTCTCACCGCAATGCAAGAACGCGCTTTCCCAATTTCAGGCCGTTCAGAGCGTTCTTCTGGTGCACTGACAAAGACTGAGCCAGTTCCTTGTGATTTTATTCTCATCGCTGCAGGCAACTTGGACGCGATCCAAGGTATGCATCCTGCTCTTCGAAGCCGTATCCGTGGTTACGGATACGAAGTTTATGTCAATTCGGAGATGCCTGACACTTCTCGAAATCGTCGCCGATTGATACGTTTCATTGCGCAAGAAGTCTTGCGAGATATGGGGACCTCCCGTGAAATACCGCATTTTGACAAATCTGCAGTCGCGATAATCCTACGAGAAGCGCAACGCAGGGCTGGTCGTCGAGGCAAACTCTCCTTGCGTCTCAGAGAACTTGGTGGCTTAGTTCGTATTGCAGGTGACCTTGCTATGGAGGAGGGAGCGCCTTTCACGAGTGCAGCACATGTTCTTGGGGCTAGAAATATCGCAAAGCCGCTCGAACAACAAGTTGCCGACCGCATGATTGAGCGTCGACAAGATTACGCTATGATTGTTAATTCAGGTGAACGAGTTGGACGTGTAAATGGTCTTGCTGTACTTGGAGCAAATTCTGGTCTCTCTGATTTCAGTGGAATTATGCTCCCCGTAGAGGCTTTGGTTACTCCTTCACTTGGAGGCGGTGGTAAAATCCATGCAACCGGTGGCTTGTCTGACCTTGCTAAAGAAAGCGTCACCAATGTTAGCGCTGTCATTAAGAAACTGACAGGTAAAGACATCTCCGATTACGATATTCACATTCAGTTTGTTGATACACATGGCGTCGATGGTGATTCTGCATCCATTACGATTGCCACAGCGATTATTTCTGCTTTGGAGAACATCCCGATTCGCCAAGACCTTGCCATGACGGGTTCACTCTCTGTACGTGGTGAAGTTCTTCCAATTGGAGGGGTTACCGCTAAAATCGAGGCAGCAGCACGTTCCGGAATCAAGACTGTTGTGATCCCACGTGCTAACATGCAGGATGTCCTTCTCGATGAAAAATTCGAGTCTATGATCGAAGTTCTTCCAGTTGACTCGCTCGACGAAGTTATGGAATACGCTCTAATTAAGCATGCACACAAGGAAAGCCTTGTTGAACGCCTTGGCTCAGTAATCGATAGGCTTACTCCGAATTCAAGTACGCTTCCTTCAGCGTGATACATTGGACCTTATTTGTAAGAAGAATCCTGGCGAGGGTTACTAATAGGGCGAGTGTAGGCTTGAACATGGCCGATTCAACGAGTGGGGCCATCACGGTTCAGGATGCCAGTAAAGGGGCACTTCTCGTTTTGTTTCTTGTCACCATGATTGACATGATAGGATTTGGAATCGTCATTCCTTTTCTAACATATCTTGTCGAAGATCTGACCCCGACAGGGCAAGAAGCGAATGTTGGTCTATGGGTTGGACTTTTGATGACATCATATTCCGCAGCCCAGTTTTTGTTTTCTCCTTTGTGGGGTTCAATTTCAGATCGCATCGGACGTCGTCCAGTTCTTATGGTTGGTCTGGTAGGCAACACTGTTTTTTTCACAATGTTTGGACTCGCTAATACACTACTGATTGCATTTGTTGCACGGTTTTTCGCAGGAGTATTCAACGGAAATATTGCTGTAGCCCGGGCATACATCGGTGATGTGAGTACACCACAGCAACTTGCAACTCGAATGGGCTTGATTGGGGCTGCTTTTGGTTTGGGGTTCACTTTTGGGCCGTTTATTGGAGGAGAGCTTTCGAACCCGGCTGGACGTTGGGACTTTTTCAAGGACACTCTTTTCGAGACGCACCCATATTTGTTACCGTGCTTGGTAGCAAGTGTACTTTCAATATTCTCGCTAGTAATTGCCTTCCGTTCACTTCCCGAATCACTTCCTATTGAATCGCGAACTCAAAAAGAGCCTGAACCATGGCTCAAAAACATGGTTGAAATTATGAAAAGCTCTGGAAGGATGCTTAGAGCTAAAAATATCTCTTTGGTGATATGGGTCTCAATGCTTTTCACTTTTGGATTTACGATTATGCATGCCGTATTCATTCTCTATACCGAGATGAGTCCCGGGAATGGAGGTTTGGCTTTTTCAGAAGCAGATAATGGTCGGGTTTTTGCAATGATTGGTATCACCGGTATCCTCACTCAAGGTGTACTCATCGGGCCGCTATCGCGTAAATTCGGTTCTCGTTTACTGATTCCTGTATCTTGTGTAATTACCGGGATTGGTTTGTTTTTAATCCCATATACTGAATTCGAACACAGTTGGTTCCACATACTCATTGTAACGGTTTTAATCGCAGTAGGCAACGGTATTTTCCAACCAACCTCATCCTCATTTTTGACCCGGATTGCCAAGTCAAACGGCTATGAACTCGGTGTTGTGATGGGTGCACAGGAATCCCTCGGTGCTTTTGCTCGAATCTTAGGTCCTTTGACTGGTGGCATAGTTTGGACTCTTACAGCTTCGAGAGATTGGCCATTTGACTATCATACTGTGTTTCACATCTGTGGATTAATGATGTTGTTGGCATCTGTACTTGCCCTACGATTACCAACCATGGATATTGACCAACCCTCGTCATTTGGCACTCAAGAAGAATCCTAAACACTCAAGTGCAGATGGTTTGTCGGCAACGCATGGATGCAGCTGTTACTACATGGGATTCTGGCCGATTTAACCGTCGCGTATCCACCTTCGCACACATTTCGATTCTCGTCACCCTGCTGGTAATTTGGCTTATCGTGCTCAAAGGGGTTCTGCAACCATTCTTCATAGCACTGGGAATTTATTTTGTCCTAAAACCAGGTTCGGATTATCTTTCACGCAACGGTTTCCCCATTATTCTCTCATACCTCACCATGGTGATGTTGACTCTATTAGTCGTCTCCGGAGCCTCATTTATCGCCTATCAACAGGCCAATAACTTACTTCAAGACGAAGACCAAATGGAATTGTACAATACTCAGCTTGAAGAGCGCTGGAGTGATCTAAAAGAATCACCTTTGGTGGGTTCTGCTCTAGGTGCGGAAGCTGAGGGTGGAAATACGACTCTTGTTGAGGATTTGTCTTCTCTAGGTTTGCTTGAGGAGAATGAGCAAATTTCGGATGCCATACTGGGGATGTTATCGAATGTCGGTGGATTTTTCTTAACCAGCGTCACGGTCATGTTTTTCCTTATTTTCATTATCTTTGAAGCCAGCCTGCTCCCAGGTCGGATTGAGCGTGCATGGCCAGATGGCGGAAGTGAGAAAGTACAAATTGTGCGTTCCAAAATTGAAGCAAGTGTGAACACCTATATCGTCGTCAAAACCGGCGTAGGTGCGGGAACCGCAGTCTGTGCTGGTATCGTCATGCTCATATTTGGTATCGATTTATGGTTCACATGGGCATTGCTTACCTTCTTACTGAATTATGTCCCATATATCGGTTCGTTAATCGCAACCATGCCTCCAATTATTCTCGGCGTAATTTTACTGGAACCCAATTCACTCACCCTCCTGATTTTACTTCTTCTAGCCAACCAACAGATTTGGGGTCAAATCATTGAAACACAATGGGCAGGCCGAGCATTAGATTTGTCACCGGTTCTCCTTCTTCTCGTCACATCGATATCATTCGCCGGTTGGGGTATACTTGGTATGATTCTGGCCGTACCTTTCGCAGTCATCATCAAGATTGTCCTTGAAAACATCGAGGCGACTCAACCGTTTGCTATCCTTATGTCTGAACGTGCCCCATCGATCGATGAGGCGTGGCTAGATGCAATGAAGGACGGCAAGATTTCGAATTTTGAGAGTCAGTCACTGAATCAATTGCAAATTTTACTCGGATATTCAGACCTTAAAGTAAAACTTATTGCAGGAAGAATTGCAGCACAACGAGTATTACGTAAAAACAAAGTAACCGATGACCAAATCGATATCATCACATCAGCAGCTGATGCAATTGGTGGTGAAAACCTCTTGGCAAATGAGGTTACATCGATGCTTTCAGAGGGTAAGTTGGGCAAAGAATTGCGACCATTGCTCACAAATTTCATTACTCTATTGGAAGAAGAGTGATCACAATACTTCGGTTAGAATCTTTTCTAGTTCAGTATTAATCATCAGAATAAGAGTTCCGAATTCCGGAGGAATGTTCGGGTCTTCGTAAAGTTCTTCTAACTTTGACTGAGCCATGGCGATTCTTACATCCAATTTTTTACCTTTATTGAGAAGCCATTGTTCACACGCTTCTTTGGCTTGTCGGCGAATGTTTCGCGGGACTTTAGGGTCATCAATTTGGTTGATGACGGTGGCTACTTGTTGGAGTCGAGATTCAATATCCATTATATTCACCATTGGTCGTAGTATCCCGTGCGGGGAGGCCGTCTTTAAGTTCATTGCCATCATCCGCAGGACATGAGCCTATCAGAATCTGATATCTTAGGGTGGAGTCGTATCTTTACTCTACTTCTCGGAATGGGTTGGGCCGCTTGGATGGATCACAAAGAGCGGCGGGTCATAAATGAGCATTGGATGGTTTGGATAAAGCCGGCACTTTTCCTTTGGGCCTTGGATTTGATGGTTCAAGGTGCAGATTGGACAATTTACCTTACTGCATCAGCCGTAGTTGCCTACGCCAGTGGTGCAGTAATTGGCCGACCGACTTTCAAAGATGTCCGCGCTGGCTCCAGGCTTGACCAAGTTGTTTTTGTTTGGTATTTGGTGAGTTTTCTTGGATTGGTATACGGAGCATATTGCTACCAGAATGTTCACCCCATCGACGTTCTTCTTGGGAATGAACAAGGCCTAGGGGCACTCTGGTGGTCGACCTTCGCTGTGATCCCTTTGATACTCATCATTGACTTGGCTTGGAGATTTAGAATGCTACATGGTGGGGCTGATGCTAAGGCTCTGATGTGGGTTGCGATTTTAATTCCAAATTGGTCAAGTGTTCCGTTGCTGTACCCAACAGCAACAGAAAGTGCATTGTTTGCACTTCCACCTGCTTTTGCACTCCTAATGTGGGGCGGATTTTCTTTCCTGTTTATACCACTTATACTGCTCACGCTGAACCTTGTTCGTGGAAATATACGCAGCCTTCGTGATTTAGCGATGGCATGGCATGCACTTTACATCCCAAGGGCAGAGGTTCTCAATCGGCATGTTTGGCTGCTCACCTCACTTGTCGATAAGCCGAATGGCCAACGTGAGGTATACCACAAGAAAAGGGCTCCACGTAAGTCCCCGTCCACGGAGGAAGTTGTAGCAGAATTACATGAACTCGAGCAAGTTGGTGTTTCTCATGTATGGGTGAGTCAAAAGTTGCCACTGCTGGTGTTTTTGTTTCCAGCAATCCTGCCATTGTTCCTTTTCGGAGATCCAATGGCAATAGTAATGCCTGCGATAGGATTGAAGTAACGGCCTTGGAAGTGCTAATCATGCACCCTTGCGCTCAATGTTCTTAGGACGAAGGCCTTTGTAACTGCACTTTCTACAGCGTGTGGCACGAACTGCGTTACGTGCGTTGCAGCGCATGCAAATCTTGCGATGCAACAAGCGAGCTTCAGCTTCAGGGAATCGTGCCATGGATTGGCGACTCGCTCCCCCTATTTAATCGCAACCGAGTTGCTGGAGGCTGATGCACTACGAAAAGAACGTTCATGGAGGCTCTGTAAGTATCTTGAAGGGGTAGTGGGCTTTGGGTAGGTTATGCGTGTACTTCGCTTGCCTGCGATACATCATGATGCCAATCTTGTTGTCATAGAAGGTTCGATAGGAAACCTTCTTATCGACGCTGGGACATCTTGGTACCAAGGCTTGCAAGTTGAGCGAATCAAAGGAGTCCTTGGAGAGAAAGCGTCTCTTGACCGGATTCTTCTGACGAGTAAACGATATCCTTGTTCCGGTGGCGCTAAACACCTTTCTGAATCATTTGCAGACTGTGAAGTGGGGATTCACTCTGATGGTCAAGCAGCTCTTGAGACTGGTGATTTTTTTACCACTTGGGCAAACAGATTTGATTCGGATATGCCGCAAGTATCTACGCAACAAATCGAAGATGGAGAAGTGTTTGCTTTGGGCGATGGCCAAGTTGAATCAATCTTTCTTCCAGGACATTCTTCGGATGGTATAGGATATTGGATTCCTGGGCAAAAGATGATGATCACTGGAATCCTTGTCCCACGTGCAGATCGCCCAACACGCTGGGATTTGCCGGGTGGATGTTTACCTGATGTGATATCAAGTTTGAAAAAAATCCGGGCTCTTCGTCCTAAGTCACTCATTCCAATGCAGGGTCCAGCAATGAAAGGTGAAAAGCATGTTAATGAAGTGCTCAACACGCATATTGATTTTTTCAAAACATGTCTTGAGAACGGTGGACAAGTTGCGAATTCTGTTCCTAAACCTGCTCAAACAGCATTGTGGTACACCCCACATCCGCCTTGGCTACTGAAAGAAAACGAAAGTCTCTAACCCAGTGCAGGTAAATCGAGCATCAGTGGTTGAGCCTGATCTTTTCGCAGTTGTTCTGATTGCAGAATTCGAGCGCGTCTGTTTGCTCTTTCTCTTTCTTTAACGAGAAACTTTTCATTTCCATCATACCGAGCTTTCTTTCCTCCAGCCCAATCATAGGTTTGACGGTTCCAACCGCTCTGAATATGAATTGCCTCACCATCGACACGTAGACTCGTAACTGGCCCTACATGTTTGAACAGTAACACGCATCTACCAGGCACCTCTGGACCGATAACCCACACACTACCGTTCTGTGTAGCTGCTAAGAATTTTTGACCGTTTGGGCTCACTGCATTGATTGAGCGAACGATTCCACCTTCGATTGAAAATTTATCAACTGTTTCGAGCCGAGGAAGTGAAAGTATGCTGATACCCCCTGAAGAGTCTCCAACTACTACAGTGTCGTAGGCCCCATTGGGTCCTTTGACTGCAAGAAGTACTGTGGCTAGTGCTTCAAGTTTGATTTGCGTTCGTGTACCGAGTAGTGGTCTCCACATGATTGTTCCATCATCCATTGCAACTAAACTACCCTCGCATGTGACAAGACTTCGAATGACTGTTCTATTGTTCATACATTGGTAATCCGAGCCGTCGGTACACATTCTTTACCCCCACCCCTATGGTGGAAACTGAAAGTGAACGGATCAGTAGGTATCTTCGGATTTATTCTCTTTTTTCCACTTGCGGTAGCAGCCTTTACAAACTCGAACTCGGCCTTTTCTTTCGGCGTAACCACCACTTCCCCATACATCGATAGCATTGTCGATGGACAGTGATCGGCCACCAAAACTTTTGTCAGCAAAGTTGTCGCAGGATTTCACCCCACACGGAATTTCACCTTGTTTAGCTGCCGATTTTTTACTTTGTTCGTCCGATTCTCCAGAATCGGCCTTGTGCTTGCGGGCTTTCGCTTTGAATCCCATGTCGATACGTCGTTGCGAGCAATTCATCAAGTTTCTCCTCGAATAGTTGAGAAAATCACTGTTTTGAAACTTCTCCGAGTTGTCCAAGCAGCCCTTCAATCAACCGTAATAGCCCTCGAAGGGTTACTTCAGAGACATTGGCAACTTGACACACTTCGGACTGAGTTCGTGGTGAACTGGATTCATTGGCAACTTTGTACAACAACGCTGCAGCAACACCCATTGGTTTTTTGCCTTGCCACAACTCATCGTGTGGCTTGATGACAGACCACAGGTGGTCGAGTTGTGTGTAAATGCCTGGAGGTAGTTGTAGATCGGAAATGAACTTGTCGAAATATTGGTCCGGAGATGAAATCTTGTGCAAGTTGAGTCGCCGAGAAACTTGACGAATGAGCCTTGAGAGTTCCTTTTCCTTTACGTCGAATGCTTCGGAGATTTCGCCGATTTGCCGTGGTAGGTTTTCTTGTCGAGCAACAAGGTAAGCACAGGCGGCAGTTACGCCAGCAATTGAGCGTCCAGTGACAAAACCTTCGCTGGATAATCTTCGGTAGAGTCGTGCTGCTTCTTCTTGGAGGGGCTTTGGCAATCCTGAGAAGTCGCGAATGAATTGATTGGCTCGAACGAGATTTCGTTCTCTGCTTTTGCGTGTTTTAGAACGCTCGTCGATGACGCGTCGCCTTCTCCATTCTCTGCGAGATTGAGAGGAGATACCGTGTCGACCTGCGCTTCCTGTGTTAAGGTCTCGAACATCAATTGTCGTGTTGAGACCTTTGTCTGCGAGTGTGTAAGTGAGTGGTTGTCCGACACGTGAACGGTCCTGGCTACGGTCTCTATTGGTCCACTCAGCACCAGGGTCAATCACGTTCTCTTCAACAACTAGACCACAGCTGTTGCAGGTAATTTCACCACGGCTGTCGTCGAGTTGCCAGTCCGTGACACCGCAATCTTCGCACGGTCGTGTGTGGCCCTCAAGCGTACGTCGTATGACGCCAGTACCGCTTCGGTTGGTTTCTGCTTTTTGTCTTCTGTTCGGCTTGTCACCGGAATTTCCTTCTGAATGTATTTTCATCTTGTTAACCTCTCGTTACATAGTTGTCTACCGTGGTATATAATCCCTGCGAGGGGATGTTCGCCGTGGCTGAAACTGCGTTAAGCGGTTTTACACTGTGTTTCCGGGTGGGGCAACACTTACGAATCTTGCATTGATGATTATAAAAGGTTGTTTTTTGATGATGTTATGGTCATTTATTCGCCAACAACATTCTTGAATCTGTAGCTGTAATAAATTATATGTTCTGAAAGATTACAAATTTTTCTCATGTCATAATTTGCTGCAGATGCAGCGCATAGTTCAAAGACGGTACGCGTAGGCAACTGTTTGAGGAGAGCCGTATGCCAGCAACTGTCATTTTAGGAGCGCAATGGGGAGACGAAGGAAAAGGGAAACTCGTTGACCGGATTGCCGAACAAGCAACATGGGTGGCTCGTTTTCAAGGCGGCAACAATGCGGGTCACACCGTCGTATTGGGCGACCAAGTACTCAAATTCCATCTTTTACCATCTGGCATAACCCGAAAAGAGTGCCATTTGATTCTCGGTGATGGAATGGTTATTGATCCCTGGGTACTCAATACCGAATTAACTGGATGGCAAGAATCCACCGGAGAAGACCCGAGAGGTGAACGCTTGTACATTAGCGAAAGGGCGCATGTCATCCTTCCCTTCCACTGCTTCCTTGACAGTCTCGATAAGAAAATTGGAACCACTGGCCGAGGTATTGGCCCGACATATGCTGATAAAATCAATCGCATAGGTTTGCGATTTGGAGATATCTCGGAAGTGGTCGGTGATGCGCAGTGGGCCGAATCGACGACAGAACGGATGAATGCTACTCTTGAAGCAGCTGGCTCTGATGAACGAATCACTGTTGAATCACTCGCATCTGATGTTCAATGGATTTGGGATGCGTACCATTCTTCGATTCGAAATACTGGTTTGATGCTCGATAATGCTCTCAAACTGGGCGAGCATGTGATTTTGGAAGGCGCACAAGGATGTCTTCTTGACATTGATCAAGGAACTTTTCCGTTTGTGACCTCTTCGGTTACTTCTCGAGGAAATGCTTCACATGGGGCTGGAATTCATCCGGGTCATGTGGACGATGTCATCGGGATTACGAAGGCCTACATTACCCGTGTTGGTCACGGAGCAATGCCAACTGAACTCGAGGATGAAGTTGGGGAGCACCTGGGAACCATCGGGCATGAATTTGGTACCACAACTGGTCGTAAGCGCCGATGTGGGTGGTTTGATGCAGTAGTCATGCGCCATGCAAACCGAATCAACGGATTTACCGGGCTTGCGCTAACGAAACTGGACGTGCTTGGTGGGCTGGATGAAATCAAAATCTGTGTCGCTTATGAGTTGGACGGCCAAGAAATTCTCGAGATGCCTGCTAGTGCATCTGCGCTTGAACGCTGCAAGCCAATTTATGTCTCCATGCCAGGATTCCCTTCACATTCGCTTGAGGAGTGGCTCGGTATGGCAAAGAAGGCAAACAAGGACGGAATGGGATTTGCAGCATTACCATCTGCAGCACAACAATACATCAAGAAAGTTGAAGCAATAGTCGGCGTTCCTTGCACCAGTGTTGGAGTCGGTCCAGACCGTGATGCGACTATAGATGCCGTTTGAATCGAGTTCCTTTGAGGTGAAGACTCAAAAAGGATAGGCTCAACGGATTGAATACAGGGGCGTTTAGCTCAGTTGGAAGAGTGCTTGGTTTGCAACCAAGATGTCGTGGGTTCAAATCCCACAACGTCCACCACCCTGCTCAAAAAGTTTGAACCCCGTAAGGTTTAGACTCACAAGCATTGGATTACTTCGTCAAGTAGAGTCAATAAGGGAGGTTGACCGGTGCGCTTCAAACACTCCCATCGCTCCCTAATAGGTAAAATTTGGACATTCTTAAGTTCAATAATGGCCACAATTTCTGTATCATTTTCAACTAGAGGTGGGGTTTGTTGATTATAGTCATAGTATCTGTCTACCACGCCCTCAGCGAAAACAATATGTTTGAATGGTTCATAGGCTTGCCAATTAAACCGAATGAGAACTTTTTGACCCGGTTTTGGTGGGTTTGAAATTATCTTTCCTTTATCTCTCGATGTCAAACCAAAGCGTCTTTTATCACCAATATTACCAAATTCCGGGTTTTGATAATTTTTGAATGAATC
>MDTC01052948.1_pt1 | contig 68480 bp, 62 predicted proteins | sample 811181 | NCBI WGS metagenome assembly MDTC01 (sample SAMN05326644, study PRJNA326480) | marine metagenome | isolation source: seawater | place: Pacific Ocean: North | collected 2011
CCGGTCACCGGTGAGCTGCATGCCGTCGCCGGAGTCGCCCGCGAAGCGGATGACGACCTTCTCGAGCTTCTGCCGAGGCGTCCGAGCGGTACCGCCGCCTCCGTTGCCGGTCGAGTTCTCGGCCGTGTTGTGGTTGTCTGCCACTCGCCTACCTTCCGTGCTCTCCCGGCCCTCGAGCCTGGACTGTCGGCCAAGACACACCGAGTCGCAGTCGATGCGACGCGCCGTCAGCGGTCTTCGCGCAAAGATTTGGTGTCACTGCCAGTACCGATTATTGCATCTTTCTTAGGCAGCCCTATAGCAGGCGCGGGGGTGACGCGCAGGTGTCTGCCAACCGAACGCACTGTTCAACGCGCCGAAGCGCGGCACAATGAGACAGAAGTGTGGTTTTCGTCACGTTTCCGGCCGGCGCTGGGAAGCCTCCGATTCTTATTTTTGGTTACCGATCAGTAGCGGCCGACGAGCAGCGGCTCAGCCCTGCGACGGGATGTTGTACGGGGTGATGACCTGGATCGGCACCGGGCGCACCGGCTCGACCGGCAGGGCGCCGCGCTCCTGCAGGATCAGCCTCAGCGCCAGCCGCGCGTCGGCTCGCAGATCGTTGTGCAGCACCGCCGAGATACGGCCCTCGCGCAACAGTCGCCGGTTGTCGGCGTCGAGGTCGTGAGCCACGAACACCCGGCAGTCGCGACCGAGTGTGTCGAAGGCGGCGACGGTCGCGGTGTTGCCACCGCCGACGGAGTACACCGCTCGCACCTCGGGGTGAGCTTCCAGCGCTTCGAGCACGAGCCGCTCGTTGGTCGCATCGATGCCGTCGCTCTCGCTGACCTCCACGATGGTGCGGCCCGAGTTGCGCAGCCCGCTCCGGAAGCCGACCTCCCGCTCGCCCTCGCCGCGAAACACGGTCCGACTCAGCGTGATCAAGACGTCCGACCGGTCGTCGGCGAGCCACTGCTGCACGAGGTAGGCGGCGGTGACACCGGCGCCGTGGTTGTCGATGCCGACGTAGGCGCAGCGGGCGCTGGCGGGGACGTCGGTGGCATAGGTGACCACCGGCACGCCCGAGCGCACCAGCCGGTCGACGACCTCGGCCACCTCGGGTTCGTCCTGAGCTTTGAGCACGACGCCGTGGCTGCCGCGAATCCGGTCCAGCGTGTCGACCATCTGGTCGGCGGACCCGGACTCCCACAGATGGAACCGGGCGCGCAGCATGGCCGGCGCGAAGGCCGGCAGTTCGGCCTCGACCGCGGCGCGGAAGGCGTCGGAGAACCGCCGCGGGGTCTGCATCACCACGTCGACCAGATACCGCCGACCGTTCAGTCGCAGTTGGGCTCGCTGCTTGTCCAGATCGGCGATGGCCTGGTTCACCTCGGCGACGGTGTTCTCGCGCACGCCGGGCCGCTGGTGCAGGACCCGGTCCACGGTGGCCTCGCTGAGCCCGGCCTGCTGGGCGATCTCGCGGACCTTGTATCGATGCGCCACCGGGCGTTCGCCCCCTGTAATGAGGTGTTTTTGATGGATTCATGCCGTTGATTGCGGCACTGATCACAGCAAGACTATCCGGCATGGCAACACCGCTGCACCCCGATGTCGCGCGCAGGGACAGGCCATGGATCAGCGAGGCCGACATGCGGCTGGAGAGCTTCCGCGCCGACGTCGAACGTGACACCGACCTCGCGGACTATCCGCACGCGTCGTCCGTTCGCGCCAACGTGCTCGTGTACCGCGCAGCGACGATGGCGGCTACCGAGGCCGCCGAGCGTCGCGACCTGCAGGCCGAACTGATCCGGGCGCTGGCCGACGGACCCGGCGTCGTCGTCATCACCGGCGCCTTCGACGCCGAGGTGATCGACCGGACCAGCGCGGCGTTCTTCGCGATCATCGAGGATCAGCGCTCCGGCGGGCTGGCGGCCGGCGACCACTTCGGGACGCCCGGGGCCAACGACCGGATCTGGAACGCCGCCCAGAAATTGGCATTGCACGACCCGGCGGCGTTCGCCGAGTACTACGCCAACGACGCGCTGGCGGTGGTGTGCCAGGCATGGCTGGGACCGCGCTATCAGGTCACCTCACAAGTCAACGTCGTCAATCCCGGCGGACAGGCCCAGGTCCCCCACCGTGACTATCACCTCGGCTTCGTGCCCCCGGACCATCTCGGCGCCTACCCCGCGCACATGCACCGCACGTCACCGGCGCTCACGTTGCAGGGCGCGGTCGCGCACTGCGACATGCCCGTCGAGAGTGGCCCGACCATGCTGCTGCCCCATTCGCAGCGCTTCGCCGGCGGTTACCTCGCGTTCAACCGGCCGGAGTTCGTCGACTACTTCGCCGCCCACCACGTGCAACTGCCGTTGCGCAGAGGCGATGCCGTGTTCTTCAACCCGGCGCTGTATCACGGTGCGGGATCCAACGTCTCGGCCGACATCAGGCGTATTGCAAATCTGATGCAGATCAGTTCGCCGTTCGGTCGGGCGATGGAGTCGTTGGACCGCACCGCGATGGTGCGGGCGGTGTACCCGGCACTGCGCGCCATGCGGGCCGCGGGCAGACCTCAGCGCGAGCTGGAGAACGCCGTCGTCGCCACCGCCGAGGGTTACGCGTTTCCAACCAATCTCGACCGTGATCAGCCGATCGGCAGCCTCGCACCGCCCAGTCAGGTGGACATCGTGCTGGATGCGCTCGCCCGCGATCTCACCGACGAAGACCTTCATGTCGCGCTACGCGACCAGAACGAACGGAGAATGCCATGACCACCCTCGGCCTGATCGGCCTCGGCCGGATCGGCGCGTTCCACGCCGAGACGCTGAGCAATCTCCCGGAGGTCTCCGGGCTGGTGATCACCGACGAGCGGCCCGACGTCGTCACCGAGATCGCCGCGAAATATGGTGCCACTCCTGCGGACTCAGTCGAGTCGTTGCTGGCGTCGGGTGTCGACGGTGTCGTCGTCGCCGCCGCCACACCGGCGCACGCCGAGCTGACCCTCGCCGCCGTCGGTAAGGGTCTGCCCACGTTCTGCGAGAAACCCATCGCCTCGACCGCCGCCGACAGCACCAGGGTCGCCGAGGCGATCACCCGCTCCGGGGTACCGGTACAGGTGGGCTATCAGCGCCGCTTCGACGCCGCGTTCGCCGCCGTCAAGCAGGCCGTCGACGCGGGCTCCCTGGGAACGTTGCACACGGTGCGCAGCACCACGATGGACCCGGCTCCCCCGCCGATGGACTACATCAGAGGCTCCGGCGGCATCTTCCGCGACTGCGCGGTGCACGACTTCGACGTGATCCGCTGGATCACCGGCCAAGAGGTGGCCGAGGTGTATGCCACCGGCAGCGTGCAGGGCGACCCGTTGTTCGCTGACTACGGTGACGTCGACACCGCCGCGATCGTGGTGCGTTTCGACGGTGGTGCACTCGGCGTGGTCTCGGCCGCACGCTACAACGCCCGCGGCTACGACTGCCGGCTCGAGGTGCACGGTTTCGACGACACCGTCGTCGCCGGCTGGGACCATGGCGTGCCGGTTCGCAATGCCGATTCCGCGGTCGAGTTCCCGACGGGCCAGCCGCACCACTTCTTCATGGACCGCTTCACCGAAGCGTTCCGGACGGAACTGAGCGAGTTCGTCAGAGTCGTGCAAGGCGGGCCCATCCTGGGTGCGACGGTGGCCGACGCGGTCGCGGTCGCGTGGATCGCCGAAGCAGCCACTGAATCTCTACGCCGGGGAACACCGGTTCGCATCGAGGAGGTCAAGAAGTGAAAATTGCTGGTGCGCCGATTAATTGGGGTGTCTGCGAGGTGCCCGGCTGGGGTCACCAGCTGACGGCAGAGCGGGTGCTCACCGAGATGCGCGACGTCGGCCTGGCCGCCACCGAGACCGGACCGCAGGGTTTCCTGCCCGGTGATCCCGCGGCGCTCACCGCGTTGCTGCAGTCCTACGACCTGCGTTGCGTCGGGTCGTTTCTGCCCGTGCTGTTGCACGACCCCGCACACGATCCGGTTCCCGAGACCACCGCCCCGCTGGATTCGCTGATCGCCACCGGGGCCGAGGTGCTGGTGCTGGCGGCCGCCACGGGAGCCGAGGGATACGACTCGCGCCCGACCCTCGACGAGCAGCAGTGGGCCACCCTGCTGGCCAACCTCGACCGCGTCGCGGCGGTGGCCGCCGAGCGGGGCATCCTGGCGGTGCTGCATCCCCACGTCGGCACGATGGTGGAGAACCGCGCCGACGTGCAGCGGGTGCTCGACGGTTCGACGGTGCAACTCTGCCTGGACACCGGACATCTGCTGATCGGCGGGACCGACCCGTTGCAGTTGGCTCGCGAGGTGCCCGGCCGCATCGCCCACACCCACCTCAAGGACGTCGACGCCGGGCTCGCCGCCCGGGTACAGGCCGGCGACATCTCCTACACCGAAGCGGTGCGGGCCGGCATCTACACCCCGCTCGGCACGAGCGATGTGGACATCGCGGGCATCGTGAAGGCTCTGCTCGACGACGGCTTCGACGGATGGTTCGTCATGGAGCAGGACACGATCCTCGATGACGAGCCGACCGGCGAAGGACCGGTGCGCGACGTGCGTGCCAGTGTGGCCTACCTCCACGACGTCTTCCGCTCGGTGGCGGTATGAGGATAGGAATCCTCGGCGCCTCCCGCATCGCCGAATCGGCGATCGTCGGGCCCGCCCGGGAGCTGGGCTACCGCCTGGTTACGGTCGCCGCGCGAGATCCACTGCGCGCCAAAGCCTTCGCCGACAAGTACGGCGTGGAGCGGGTGCTCGACTCGTATCAGGAAGTGGTGAGCGACCCCGAGGTCGACATGATCTACAACCCGCTGGCCAATTCCCTGCACGCGCCGTGGAACCTGGCCGCAATTGCGGCCGGAAAGCCGGTACTCACCGAGAAGCCGTTCGCGCGCGATCAGGCTGAGGCGCAGCGCGTCGCCGATGCTGCGACCGCGGCCGGGGTCACGGTTATGGAGGGGTTTCACTACCTGTTCCACCCGGCCACCCGGCGAGTGCTGGATCTCGTCGAGGAGGGCACGCTCGGGGAACTCCGGCGGGTGGAGGTCCGCATGGGGATGCCCGAGCCGGCACCCGAGGACCCGCGGTGGTCGCTCGAGATGGCCGGCGGTGCGTTGATGGACCTGGGGTGTTACGGCATGCACCTGATGCGCCGGTTCGGTGCCCCGTCAGTGACCAAAGCCACTGCGGTGCAGCGCAGTCCCGGCGTGGACGAGCGGTTCGACGTCGAGTTGACCTTCCCGTCCGGAGCCACCGGGCTGTCGACGAACTCGATGGTCGACGACCGGTACTCGTTCACGCTGCAGGTGACCGGCAGCCGGGGCGACGCGCTGGTGCACAACTTCATCAACCCCCGCGACGACGACCGTGTCACCGTCCGCACCTCGGAGGGCAGCACGGTCGAGCACTGCGGAACACGCGCCTCCTACACCTACCAACTGGAGGCCTTCGCCGCTCACGTGCGACACGGTGCGCCGCTGCCGTTGAGCCTGACCGATGCGGTGGCCAACATGGCCCTCGTGGACGAGGCGTATCGGGCGGCGGGGATGAGCCCGCGCTAACCCTGCTGGCCGATCGCCAACCGGACATAGGCCGACGCGGCCTCGGCGCGGTTGGTGGCGCGCAGCTTTCGCAGCACCCGCTTGACGTGTGACTTCACTGTGCCGGCGGAGATGACCAGCTCGTCGGCGATCTGCTGGTTGGTGCGTCCAGCAGCCATCAACCGCAGCACCTCCACCTCACGGCGGGTGAGCATCGACAACACCCGGGTCTGGATGTCGGCCAGTGACTGGGCCGCTGGGCTGCGTTCGACTGGTTCGATCTTGCGCAGATCGAGATCGGCGTCCTGCAAGGCGCGGACCGCCTCGTCGGCCGACGCCAGGGCCCTGCGCACCTCGGCGTGCTGGCGACGCATCCGTTCCAGCAGGACCGTCCGCTCGTAGGCGTATCCGAACCCTTCGGCGAACGCCCACACGGTGTCACGGTCGATCTCGTCGACCGTGCGCCCGGAGTAGAGACGATCGGCGTGCAGGAACCCGATCACCTTGCCGGTCGGCATGATCGGCGCCGCGACATAGGAGTGGGTCAGCGAGAAGTCGATGATGGGTCGGTTCACCCGGGGATCATTGCGCGCGTCGGTCACCAAGGCCGGCGCGTGCCGCCGGATCATCTGGGTTTCGAGCAGCATGTGATCCAGCGGCGGGGCGACCGCCTGAGCGAAAGCCACCATCTTCTCAGCGCCTTCACTGTCGTCGCCGAAATAAGCGGACTCCATCACCATGGTGCCGTCGTGCACGCGGAACAGCACGGCCCGGTCGAACCCGCATGATTCGACCATCTCCCGCGGTGCCCGGTCGACGATGGTGGCCACGTCGTCGACGTAGCGCAGCTTGCTGAGCCCCTCCTGCACCTGCAGCAGCGCGAACGTGCGCCGCCGCGCGCCGTCCTCGATCAGCTCCCGCTCCAGCGCGGTGAGATCCAGCACCGCATCCAGCGCGGCCAGCGCCTCGACGTCCCCGGTCCTTTCAAGCGCGGCGCGCAACACCGTCGCCTTCGCATCGACCGCCTCGGTGACGACCCCGACGGGATCATCGGTCGGGTCGATGTCGCAGCCGTCGAAGGCCTCCCGATAGCGGCGCTCGGCGGCGGACTCCCGGGCCGGGCGGGACGCCCACCCGGGATGGTCGCCATCGCGAAGCGCGGTCACCGGGGGCGTCTCGGATACTTCACGCGCAACTGTCACGACCTCGACTGTCCTCCCGTCACCGGCGATTCGCGGGCGGATTGTCGGATCTGACCGCAATTCACCTCATCCGGGAGTACGAGTGCTCCCCTACGGGGGATCGATTTGCCGGACCGGCTGCTCGACGCTGGAGACATGACATCCACCGCTGTTCCGGCCCTCGGCTTGCTCACCACACCCGACGGAGTGTCCAACCCGTACCCGCTCTACGACCAGCTGCGCGAGGTGTCCCCGGTACCGGGCTATCGCGACTGGCCGCCGGGAACCGTTCCCGGCGCCGACGAGCCGGTCACCGCGTGGGCGTTGTTCCGCTATGACCAGGTGTTCGAGGCAACCCGCGACACCGCCACGTTCTCGTCGCGCGATCCGCTGCAGGAAGCATCGTCGGCGCCGAGCCTGATGCTGGTCAACACCGACCCACCCAAGCACGACGTGGAACGCAAACTGGTCAGTCAGGCGTTCTCGCCGCGGCGGGTCAAGACACTCGAGGGCTGGCTGCAAGGCCAGTTGGCGACGCTGCTCGACGATCTGGGCACCGGCGAGGTCGACGTGATGGACTTCGCCGCCGAGATCCCGACCCGGGCGATGGTGCGGCTACTCGGGCTGCCCGACGGGGACCACGTCCGGTTCCGTAAGTGGGCCAACGCGTTCATGCTGTCGTCGTCGCTGACCCCCGAGGAGCGGATGGCCAGCAACGTCGAGATGGTCGAGGCGTTCACCTCGCGGCTGGCCGAGCACACCGCGCGGCTGGCCGAGGAACCACCCAGCGACGATGTCGAGGACGCCAAGGACCTCATCTCTGCGCTGCTGCGCGCCGAGGTCGACGGTCAGCGCCTCTCCCCCGAGGAGATCGTCCGGTTCTGCATGACGCTCGTCGTCGCCGGCAGCGAGACCACGACGTTTCTGATCGGCAACCTGCTGCACGCGCTGGCCCGCGAACCGGAGGTCACCGCCCGGCTGCGGGCCGACCGCTCACTGGTGAACATCTTCGTCGAGGAGTGCATGCGCGTCGACGGTCCGCCCCAGCGGCTGTTCCGCACCGCCACCCGCGACGTCGAGATCGGCGGCAAGCTGATCCGCAAGGGCGAGTGGGTCGCGCTGTTCTTCGGCGCGGCCAACCGCGATCCCGCGGTGTTTGCCGATCCCGAGGTGCTCGACATCGACCGCCCCAACATCCGCCAGCAGCTCTCGATGGGCCACGGCCTGCACTTCTGCCTGGGGGCGTCGTTGGCAAGGCTCGAGGTGGTCACGATGATCAACGCGGTACTCGACCGCTATTCGACCATTGCACTGACCGAGGACCCGGGCACCAAGCAGACCGCGAGCCTGCTGACCCACGCCTTCGTCCGGCTGCCGCTGCGCCTGTCATGACCACCGCTACGCGCGAGGCGCGCAACATCGAGGCCACCAAGGCCATCTACGCCGCGGTCCCGGCCGGGGATCTGCAGACCGCCCTGGACCTGATGGACCCCGAGGTCCGGATCACCTACTACGGTGTTCCGGCGATCCCGTACGCGGGCGACTACCGGGGCATCGAGGAGGCGGTGACGTTCTTCACCCGGGTCGGCGAGAACATCGCCATCACCGAGATGCAGGCGTGGAAGTACATCGCCGACGGGGACGAGCTGGCCACCTGGGGCCGGCAACGGTTCCGCCACCTGGCAACCGGCTATGAGTGGGAGTCGGAATTCGCCCACATCATCACCCTGCGTGAGGGCCGGTGGCTGTACTTCCGGGACTTCATGAATTCAGCGCTGACCCTGGAAGCGTTCACCCGGTGAAGGTCATCGCAGACCGCGAGATCTGCATGGCCGCCGGGGTGTGCGTGATGACGGCCGATGCCGTGTTCGACCAGGACCCGGACGGTCTCGTGGTGCTGGCCACCGAGAACGTCGACGCCGCCCAGGAGAAGCTGGCGCGCAATGCGGTGCGGATGTGCCCGTCGGGCGCCTTGCGCGTCGTCGCCGATTGACCTCGCGCCCAACATCTTCCCCCGGGATTCCCCCTCGGATCCCGGGGGATTCTCCCTTTCGGGCCCACCGGAGGGCGACCACCGCACGTTCTCGACGCACCATGACCATGGCAGATCACCTGCTCGTCAGGAGACGACAGCTCAGGTTCCCGGCGGGACGAGCATCGATTGCCAGGTCTGCACGGGCGCCGTTGCGGCCAGGTCGGATTGGGCATAGGTCTTTCCGTCCGGCCCGACATACGTGCCGGTGGCGGGGTCGTAGGGCACCCCGACAACCGGTGGCGGCGCTGAAGAGGGCGGCGTGCCCTCGGGTGGCGACCCAGGTGGCAACTGCGGGATGTCCTGACCGGAGAGGGTGGCGTTCGGGTCACCTTTCCAGTTGTTGCCGTCATTCAGCGGCACGTACTGCTCGTCGCTCTCGCACATCTTCACCGTGGGCGCGCGCTTGCCCGGCACGGTGACACACGGCAGGTTCTTGGCGCCACGGACGTTGAATTCCGAATCCTGCGGCGTCCGGCAGTAGAGGTCACCGGGCGCGCGTTCCGGATGGTCTTCCAAGCTCGGCGGCCGCCGCTGTTGCGCCGGGAGGAACCCGGTGGTGCACGGTGGTGGCAGGTTGAGGTTGAGGTTGAAGCTCAGGTACTCACCTCGGTAGTCCTGTTCGGTGTCACGGTTGGCGAGGAAGGTCGCTCCAGCTTCAGCGATCACCTGCGGGAACAGAACAAGGATCTGCTCGAGGCCGGCGTGGTAGGTGAGAGCGACCTCACCGACGCTGACGAGATTGGCGAGCACGATGGGAAGGGTGGGTCGTAGCCTGTCCAGCAGTTCCCGCGCGTCCGCGAACGCCGCCTCGCCGTTGTCGAGAAGACCTGCGACATCGTGGTCTCGGGCCTCCAACTCCCGGGTGACCGCCGCAAGGTTCGACGCCCACGCTGTGATCTCGGCGGCCGAGTTCGTCTGAGAGTCCAGTACCGGTTTCGACTGCTCGATCAAGGCGATGAGGGGATCGAGGTTCTCCCGCGCTTCGATCGACAGCTCGATCGAACCGTGCACCAGCCGTGTCAGTTCGGGGCCCAGTCCGCCGACAGCCGTGTACGACTCGTCGATCACGGTCCTGAGGTTGTCTTTCGGCACCGCATTCAGACCGGTGACCACGCCGGACAGGATGTCGTTGATATCGGGCGGAACGGTGGTATCCGCCAGGGCGATGGTGTCCCCGTCTCGCAGCGGAGGCGAATCGCCGCTTCTGGGCAGGAGCAGCACATACTGCTCCCCGATCGCTGACTGGCTGTGCACCTGCGCTTCGAGATCCGACGGAATCTGCACGTCGGACCGAAGCGAAAGCACTGCATCGACGCCGCTGTCGGTCAAGTTGACCGACTCGACCCGGCCGACCTCGACCCCGCGGTAGGTGACGTTTCCGCTGGCGTACAGCCCTGCAGCCTCCGGCAATTGGATGGTCACCGTGTACCGGCCCACGCCGAACAACTTGGCGGGCAACCGCATGAAGTGCAGCGACATCAGCGAGATGGCAACGAGGGCGATCACCGCGAAGATCGCCAGCTGGATCTTGGCGCGCTTGTGCAGGTGCATCAGGGCCCCTGGTCCCAGCGATACGGAGCCACAAGCGGATTCGCGTGGGTGTACGGGCTGGGAAATTGACCGATGGTGCGGCCCCACTGCAGTTCCAGCTCGGTGAGGTCACCTTCCCACCTGGTGCCCGTGAAGATGCTGGCGTCGATACGACTCAGCGTCAGGTCGATGATGGCGGTGAGGTTGGCATAGTCGCCACGTTGCCACTTCTCGATGGTCTCGTTGGGAAACGGGAAGGTGAGGATGGCGCTCAGCGCGCGGGTCATGCTCGGTCCGGCATCGGCCAGTGACGCGAGAACTGGCCCCGTGTCCTCCAGGATCCGCACCAGATCCTCTTTCGAGTGGCTGACGGTGTCGGTGATCAACGCGCCGAACTTGCCGAGCTTGTCGGCGGCGTCGACGAGCTGATCTCGCTGCTCGTTCAGTACCGCGAGCGCATCAGGGATGTTCGTCAGGGCGCGATCGAGCACGGGTTGCTGCTCGGCGATCTGGCCGGTGAGGTTGTCGAGACTCTCGGTGGCGGCGATGATGTCGCCGGTCTGGTCGTTGAGGTACGCCGCGAACCGGTCCAGTTGGTTTATCAGGCCGCGCAGATCGTTCTCGCGACCCCGCAGTGCGGTGCTGAATGCCTCAGTGATGTCGCCGACCTTGCCGATACCGCCGCCGTTGAGCACCATCGACAGGGCGGCCAGTGTCTGCTCGGTCGTGGGATAGCTTCCACTGTGCGCCAATGGGATCAGCGATCCCTGATCCAGCCGGCCCTGTGGTCGGGCGTCTGTCGGTGGCATCAGCTCGATGTGCTGGGAGCCCAGCAGGCTCGTCTGTCCGAGTTTGGCGATGGTGTTGGCCGGCAGATCGACGCCGCTGTCCAGACGCATCGTGACCAAGGCATGCCAGCCTTGCCGCTCGATGCGGGTGACGTTGCCGACCGTGACGTCACCGACGCGCACCCGTGAGTTCTGTTGAAGGTTGTTCACGTCGGGCATCTGCGCCTGCACGGCAAAGGAGCCAGGTCCGTCACCCTCGGTTCCCGGCAGCGACAGAGAATTCAGCCCACGCCAGTCAGCGCAGCCCGCTGCCGCTGACACTGCTATCGCGGCCACCACGATCACGAGCGCAGCGCGCAGCGGTCCCCGCACTCTGTCGACACTCTCTGTCTTTGTCGTGAGCAGACTCATCTGCCCCCTCCGTCGGGGACCATCACGCCGTAGAGACCGGCGGTGGGATCCGTCGAGACAGTGACCGGTTGGTCAGGTGCTTCGGCACCGAGCGGCAGGAGCGGTTGGGACGGGGCGGGTGGCGGCACGTAATCCGGCCGCATCCACTCCTCGCTGTAGGTGACCTCGTTGGGGCGCGCTTGCGCACCGACGAAGAGGTCGAAACCCAACGGCGGCCAATTGTATTGGCGGTTCTTCACAATGGGAGCCAGGTACTGCACGCAGAGCTTGGACGACTGCTCGGCATTCATGCGCGACGCTGCTTGGATGGCCCCGCAGAGAAAGGCAATGGGGTTGGCGAAGTTGTTGACTGCCAACGCACCGGTGAACGATCCGTTCGCGGGCTCGTAGATGTTACTGAAGTTCTGCAGCGTGGTCGGCGCGACGTGCAGCGCCTGCTCGACGTCGTCGATGCTGCCGACCAACATGGTCGTGATCGACTCCAGCTTGTCTGCCGTCGTTCCCAGGGCCGCGGCGTTCTCGGATGCGAATGTCTGCAGGTCGCCGGTGACAGCGTTGAGGCTGGTGAGCATTCGGCTCACCTTGGTCGGGTCGTCGGCCAGCAGCGAGGTCACCGCCGCAAGATTCTCGTTGAGTCGCTCCAGCAGGTCGGCGCTGTCGCGTAACGCCGAGACCAACACCGACAAGTTCTTGAACGTGGCGAAGATATCGTCGCTGTGGTCACTGAGAACCGAGACGGTCTGAGACAGTTTGACGATGGTGTCGCGGATACTCGGACCCTGACCACGCAGGTTGGCAGCGGCAGTGTTGATGAATTCGCCCAACGCACTCACACCGCCGGGCCGGGTGGGTGCGAGTAGCGCGTTGATCCGTTCCAGTTGATCACGGATGTCGTCCCACTCGACGGGTACGGCAGTCCGGGACTCCGGGATCTCTGCACCGGCGGACAGGGTCGGACCGCCGGTGTAGGCCGGCGTCAGCTGGATGGCGCGGCCGGTGACGAGTTGTGGCGACAGGATGACGGCTTTGACATCTGCGGGCACAGGGTACTTTTCGTCCACCCAGAACCAGATCTTGACGTGGTCCGGCATCGGCTCGATCCGGTCGACCTTGCCGACGGGGACACCGAGAACGCGGACGTCATCACCGGGGAACAGCCCAGTGCTGGTGGGGAAATACCCCGCCACCATCGTCCGCGAATGCTGACGCGACAACTGCCCGCCGACGACCGCTCCGGCGATCGTCAGACCCACCAGGATCGCCGCCACGACAGCTCGGGCTGCCGACTTCGCCGTCATCCTCGACCACCTGCCGCAATGGGCCCCGACTCGTCGGGTGCCGGGACGAACACCGGTGACGGTGTCGGTTCGGGCGAGTATGTCAGCCCCGGTGGTGGGGGCGCCGGGGGTCCCGGTGGCGGGCCACCCGGGGGCGGCGCCGGGAGAGGTTCCCGGTACGGGTAGCGGCCGGGAGATTGTGCGGGCACGTTCGGATCCCGGTTACCGGTGATGGCGTCGGGCACCGTCAGGTGTGGCTCACCACCCTGCCCGGTCCGGGGATACGGTATCGGCAGCGCCGGGGTCCCCGGCTGACCCGTTTGGGGATCGGTGAGCTGCGAGGGCAGGAGCACCGACGGGTCCAGTCCCAGATCGGAGAATGCCGCATCGATGAACGGCTGAACGAACTGGCCCGGCAGCAGGTTCACGACGTAAGCCTTGAAGAACGGGCCGGACGAGATGGACTCGCCGAGCGACATCGCGTAGGTGTTCAGACCTTTGATGGCCAGTTGTACCCGCTCCTTACGGTCGTCGAGGATCGTCAAGGCACCGTTGAGTTTGTCCAGGGCCGGCCGTAGTTCGGCCCTGTTGTCCTCGATGAAACCCTTCAGCTCGCGGGCCGCAGCCGAGATGCTGTTCCAGATCTGATCCAACGCGGCGCTCTGCGTACGTAATTCGGCCAGCAGCGCATTCGAGTCCTTGATCAGGCTCACCACCTGGTCGGTGCGCTTGGCCAACACGCCGGTGGCCTTCGCCGCGTTCTCGAGCAACTCGCGGAGACCGGCGTCCCGTTCATTGAGCGTCTGCGCGATGCGCGCCACTCCCTGTACCGCGTCACGCAACTGCTCTGGTGTTTCGGCAAACGTGGTGGCCAACGTGGACAGTGACTCGGACAGCTGTGCGGTATCGAGCCCTCCGACCGTGGTGGCCAGATCCCCGAGCGCATCGGGCAACTGGTACGGCGAGGTCGTGCGGTCGAGTGGAATGGTCGCCTCGAGAGGGTGCTCGCCGCGCGGGAACACTTCGAGCACCTTTGTCCCCAGGAGGCTTTTCGCTCGTATCCGGGCTTCGGATCGGTCACCGACGTGGATGTCCCGGTCGACCCAGAACTCGACCAACACCTGGTTGCCGTCGAGATCGATGCTGGAGACCTTCCCGGCGGGATATCCGGAGACCTCCACGGCAGCGCCGGTGAACAGCCCACCGGAATCACCGAACTCAGCGGAGTAGTACGTGCCTTGGTTGAAGCCGGGTAGCTTCTGATAGTTCAATGCGGCAAGCGTGATGGCCGCCACCGCCGTGACGCCGACGATGCCGATCACCACGGGATTGCGCTCGGCGAATGATCTCATCGAGGAGCGCACCGTCCCGTGGCCTGACCCGCCACCTTGATGTACACCGGTTGCCCGCCCTTTCCGTTGAGTTTGAGCACCGCATCGCAGAGGTAGAAACTGAAGAAGTCGCCGTACATCGCCTGGCGGTTCAACGCTCGGTACTTGTCCGGTAGCTCGTCGAGGAATCTCTCGAGGTATTCGTGGTCGGCGACGGCGATGCCCGCGGTGCGGTCCAGTTCTCGTACTACTTTCTGGAATGGGGCGCGAGCCTGTGAAAGGAGATCGGCGAACGAGCCGGCACCGGCATCGATGTGGGCGACCGCGGTTGACAGGTCGGACCTGCGTGCAGCCAACCCTCCCACCAACTCCGACAGTGAGGTCACCGCCTTGTCGAATCTCTCGTTCTGACCCCCAAGTGAGCGGAGAACCACGTTGAGGTTGTCGATCGTCTGACCGATCAGAACGTCACGATCAGCCAGGGTGTTCGTCACCGCGGCTGCCTGGGTCAAGAACGAGCCGATGGTGGGTCCCTGCCCCTGGAATGCGTCGATCAGTTGCGCGGTCAGCTCGTTGACCTGGTCGGGGTCGAGCGCCCGGAACAGCGGCTGGAAGCCGCCGATGACGGCGTCCAAGTCGAGTGCCGGCCGCGTCCGATCGGTCGGAATGGTGTCACCCGGATCGAGCCTCCGGGTACTCCCGGCGCCTTCCAACAAGGCCAGAAACCGGTTGCCGATCAGGTCGTCGTACCGGATCTCGGCACGTGAGCCTTCGGTGAGGACCACTGTGTCGTCGGCGGAGAATGCGACCCGCACCGTCGAGTCACGGTTGACGGTGATGCTCTGGACCTTCCCGACTTCGACCCCGGCGATCCGAACGATATCGCCATCACGCAGTCCCGAGACGTTCAGGAACTCGGCGCCATAGGTCTTGCTCGGCCCGAACCGCAGCTGCGCGAACACCGAGAGCAGCACGAACGCCCCGACCGCGCAGACCGTCAGGAACAACCCCAACCGCCATGCGGCGCTTCTCAAAGCGGCCACCAGTGCACCTCCTGAGTCGTGGCTCCGCCAAGCCTCATGGCGGTGTCTGCCCGTTCATGTGAGGTTGTGCAGGGCCCGGGACGGGCGGACCCGGAGGGAGGCCCGGCCACAGCGGGATTCCGCCGGGGCCATACATCGCCGCACCGTAGGGCGGCGCGCCGGGGTACGGTACCGGACCGATCGCCGGACCGGGCAGGCAATTCCGGACGCTCGGCCGCTCCGGCACCGCCCGCGTCGAGGGCAGCCAGTTCGCGTAACAGGGGAAACCGATGCCGGGATTTGGACGCACATCCAGCCCTCTGCCCCATCCGGTGTTGGTGATCAGTTGGCGCACCGGAAAGTTCTTCGCCACGTCGGGCAGGGAGCCGCAACCTGGAGCCCCGCCGGGTCCGCCCTGTGCTGCGACGAGGGGCAGGTGATCCGGGTAGCGGTAGGGGTCGTTGCCGAGAAGCAGCGCGACATCGAAATGGAGTGTGCGGCCGTCGGTTCCCCCAAACACGTCGTAACCCCCGTTCTCGAGGTTGAAATGCGCGCCCTGCAGGAAGCAGGTGTAGGTGGGGCTGTACTCCAGCAGCAGATTCGTGGTGGGTTCGAGCACGTCAGCAGCAGCGACGAGGTCGTCTTTGCTCGCGGCGAGCACATCGATTCCGGAGTCACCGAAACCGACGATGTTGAGCAGCAGGTTGTCCAGCGAACTGGAATGATCCGCGACGGTGCGGCTCGTGGTGCCGACGGCATCGAGGACAACGAGAATGTCCTGTGCGGCAGCGGCATAGGTGTCGGTGGCGTTCTTGAACGAACGCCAGTCTTCCCGGATGAGGTCACTGCGGTCGTTGAGTGCGGTCAGCACCTGGTTGAGATCAGTGGTGGCCTGGCCCATCCGCTCGCCCTGTCCCCGCACTGCGTCGGCGACCGCGCTCAGTACCGCGTTCAGTTTCGCCGGGTCGATCATGTCGACCAGATCGACGACGTTCTCGAACACGGTGTTGACCTCGGTGCTGACATTGCTCGAGCGCACCACTGCGCCCGCGGTGAGGTGTTCGGAGCTGGGGTTCTCCGGATAGACCAGGTCGACGAACTTCGCGCCGAAGGCCGTCGTGGCGTTGATCTGCGCCTCGACATTGGCCGGAATGTGTTGGATCTGGGCGGGATCGAGCTCGAGCTGAAGCTCGGCACTGCCATCGGAAGCGCCGACGTGGCCGACCCGGCCGACCTCCACGCCGCGCATCTTGACCTTGGCGTTGGTCTCCATGATGAGACCTGAACGCTCCGATTTGAGGGTCACCGGCACAGATGAACGAAAAGATCCAGCAAAGATGGCTGAGGTGACGACGACGAAAACGACTGTCAGTACGACCAGTATCAGTGCCCACCACTCCGGGCGGATGCGGCGGTCGCCGGGCCTGGGTTCCATCGCTCAGCCCGCCAGATCGAAGTTTCCGGACTGCCCGTACACGGCCAGTGAGATGAACACGATCTCGACGGCGGCGATGACCATGGAGGTGCGGACGGCACGTCCGACGGCCTCACCCACCCCGGCCGGCCCACCGCTGGCGGTGAATCCGTAGTAGGTGTGCACGAGCATGATGACAACCGTGATCGCGACCACCTGGAAGAACGACCAGATCAGGTCGGTGGGGTTGAGGAAGGTGTTGAAGTAGTGGTCGTAGACGCCCGAGCCCTGGCCGTAGATCACCGTCGTGCCAAGCCTTGCCGCCAGGAACGCCATCATCACAGCCACGCAGTAGAGCGGAATGACGACGATGGTCCCGGCGATGACCCTGGTCGACGTGAGGTAGGTGATACTTCGGATGCCGATCACCTCGAGGGCGTCGATCTCTTCGTTGATCCGCATGGCTCCGATCTGGGCGGTCGCCCCGGCGCCGACCGTCGCCGACAGCGCCACCGACGTGGTGCCCGGCACGATCAGCCGCACGTTGAAGAACGCAGACGCGAAGCCGGTCAGTGCTTCGAAACCGACTGAGGCCAGTTGGTTGTAGCCCTGCACAGCCACCAGCGCTCCCGTGGTGACCGTGAGAAACCCGACGATCGCGACGGTTCCACCCACTACCGCAAGCGCACCGGCTCCCAGGCCCATCTGGGCGATCAGCCGCCACACTTCGGTCCGGTAGTTGACCAACGCGTCCGGAATCGACATCAGCGTCTTGCCGTAGAACTCCGCCTGGGTACCGATGCGTCGCCATGCGGTCAGAGCCCGGGCCGCCGTCCGGCGCACCCGTTGGAATTGCTTGCTGGGGACGGCGAGAGTCATCGGTCGCGCCTCACTGCACCGTGAACTGGATACCGACGGCGGTCACGATCACGTTGATCGCGAACAACACCATGAAGGTGAACACCACGGTCTCGTTGACGGCGTTACCGACGCCGGCCGGCCCGCCCCCTACCGAGATTCCCTTGTAGCAGGCGATCAATCCGGCCGCCATCCCGAAAAGCGTTGCCTTGACGAGGGAAACGATGACGTCCCCGGGGCCGGTGAGTAACGTGAGCCCGGCCACGAAGGCACCGGGTGAGACGTGCTGGACATAGACCGTGAAGAAGAAGGCCCCCGTGAGGCCGACCAGGATGACCGTGGCCGACAGCGCGAGCGCCACCGTGGTCGCCGCCAACACCCGCGGAACGACCAGAGCCTGGATGGGGTTGATTCCCATCACACGAAGAGCGTCGATTTCGTCCCGGATGGTGCGGGCACCCAGGTCGGCACACATCGCGGTGGCGCCCGCCCCGGACACCACCAGAACCGTGACGATGGGCCCGATCTGATTGACCGTGCCCACCGCGGCGCCCGTGCCCGAGAAGTCGGCTGCGCCGAACTCGGTGAGCAGGATGTTGAACGTGAAGACGAGCAGCACCGAGTACGGCATCGTCAACATCAGAGCGGGCACCACCGACACCCGTGCGACGAACCACGACTGCAGCACGTATTCGCGCCACGCGAAGGGTGGTTTGACCATCGCGACGAAGGTATCCAGCGACATCGCGAAGAAGGCCCCGAGTGCAGACCACGGCTTGGCAGCGAAATTGGTCTTTGTCACGATGTCGCAACCCGCCAGGCATCGACGCCCAACTGCCGGGTGGAACCATTCAATGCTCGGCCCTCCCGACAGTCGAAGTGACGGATGACGTTGGGAAGAGTACGCGCCGCAACGCAATGATGTCTATATCCGATACGCCTTATTGTGTTCACGACTCGCAGCAAAACCCAGTAAGATAGACTTATAGACCCAAGGAAGTATCTATGGAATACGTCGATTATCGACTTCGCCGATGCCCGGACGATCGACGTCGGGGGCGCGTGTCACCGCCCAGCAGCATTGCGGCCCGGATTCCGCGACGGTGGCGTTCGTCATGCCCACAAGCCTGTGTCAGCCGCCGCAGCAAATCGACCTCCCGTTCGGGAGGACTAGCTCCCCCTAAAGAGAGGAATCCGCCGGTGAGGGCCGGTAGCAACTCGATGACAACCACCGGACGGACCGCGGCACCACCACTTCGGCGGTCAATTCCGTCCACGGTCGAGGTACCGACCCCTCGGCGGGCACCGCACCTTGCCCCGACCGGCGCTCTCCCGCCATCCATCCTCGCTGATGTCAACTGGCAGTACGATCCCGCGCCGGCACCGGAGGTGCCGAAGTGCCTCCCAGGATCGATGCCGCGTACGATCATGTATATGACTGGTATGTCTTGATTTTCACTGAGGAAGGGGATCCCGAGCTCAATGGCTCCCGTATCCACCGTCAAGAGACGCCCTAAAGACCGTAAGCAGCAGATCCTCGAGCAGGCCGTCCGCCTCTTCATCGATCGCGGCTTCCACGCAGTGAAACTCGAGGATATCGCGGAGGCCTCCGGGGTCACCGCTCGAGCGCTGTACCGCCACTTCGACAACAAACAAGCCCTCTTGGCTGCAGCCATCCGCGGAGGGCAAGAGCAGTACCAAAGCGCCCGCCTTTCGGCCGGGGCTGACAACGGATCGCCGCGCCGGCCCTTGAGTGCCGAACTGCCCGATCTCATCACCGCGGCCGTCGCGTCCCGATCACTGACAGTGCTGTGGCAACGCGAGGCGCGCTACCTCGACGATGCCGAGCGAACCGAGGTGCGGCGGCGCATCCACGCCATCGTCAACGGCATCGAGAACAGTCTCTGCCTCGAGGTGCCGGACCTGCCCCCCAGGCACGCGGAGCTCCGCGCGTGGGCGGTGTCCAGCGTGATCACCAGCCTGGGGCGGCACAGTCTCACGCTGCCCAAGGACGAGCTGCACCGGCTGCTGTTCGGCGCATGCATGGCGGCGGCAAACACTCGCCCCGTGCGCCCGCTGGAGCCTGACGTTGCACCTCGGAACAACGACAGCGCCCTTTTCTCCCGACACGAAACCCTGTTGGCCGCGGGTGCGCGATTGTTCCGTGCGCAGGGTTTCCCGGCCGTGAGTACCAGTGAGATCGGGAAAGGGGTGGGAATCGCGGGCCCCGGTGTCTACCGCTCGTTTTCATCCAAACAGGCGATCCTGGACGCCCTGATCATTCGTCTGGACGAGTGGTGGAGCCTCGGCTGCATTCGTGTTCTCCGTGCGGATGGCGAAGACGCGGAACGTCTTCGCGCAATGGTCGCGGAGCGGGTCCAGATCAGCCTGGACGATCCCGATCTGGTGTCCATGTCGGTCACCGAGCTCTCGTTCGCTTCCAACGAGGTCCGGGACCGGTACCTGAGAAATCAGGTCGACCGTGATGCGGTGTGGATCGAGCTCATCGGCAAGCTGGTCCCGCAGACCGCCCCCGCCGAGGCAAGGCTGCTGGCGGCCGCCGCGAACAGTTTTGTCGACGACGCCGTGCGAACCTGGCATCTCACCCGCTATGCCGGGGTAGCCGATGAAATCACCGCCATCGCAATGTCGATCCTCACCAGCAGGCCATAGCGCGCCGGTTGGGATAACCGCTCACGCCATGTCCCCCGGCCTCCTTGTGCTGCTGACGGATTCGGCATCAGGTCCGCTACCGTGACAGCAAGCTAAGTATTCTCACCACAGCGCCGCGGCCGTCCCACCGTCGGCGAGTTGGGCGGTGCCGTTGATCATCGAGGCCGCGTCGGACAGCAGGAATGCGACCACACCCGCCATCTCCGCCGGGCCGGCCATCCGCCCCTGCAGGCGACCGATCATCGTTGCGGCGCCTCCGTCACCGAGTGCCTCGTCGAACATTGTCATCGCAGTCTGCTGCATCGGGGTGTCCACGAACGCCGGTAGCAGCGCATTGGACCGTATATTGGCGGAACGCATCTCCGCGGCGGTGATTCGGCTGAGATGGATGATCCCGGCCTTGGACATGCCATATGCGGCGGTGCCGGCGGCAGCGACCAGACCACCGAGCGAGGACATGTTGACGATGGCACCACCACCGCGTTCGGCCATCCGGGGAGCCGCGTGCTTGGTGCACAGCCACGCGCCCCGCAGGTTGATCGCGACAACGCGGTCGAAATCCTCGACGGTCGTGTCGGTGAGCGGCGCGAAGTGCACCACACCGGCATTGGCGACAAGTTTGTCGACCCCGCCGAAGGCCGCGACGCAGGCCTGGACCATTCCCACGACTTGCGGCTCGTCGCTCACGTCCACAGCATGACCGACGGCGCCACACCCGACAGCCTCCGCGGCCGCCGCCGCCGCGACGCCGTCGATGTCCGCACAGACCAGGTTGCAGCCCTCGGCAGCGAGGCGTTCGGCGATCGCGAGCCCGATTCCGGCGCCCGCCCCCGTCACGATCACGGCCTTACCGGCCAGGTCTGGATACGTCATGCCTCATCCTCGTATTACGGTGCACCCTGGAGCTTCTCACGCTGCGGTGCAGTTCTTGCGGAGGGCGCCGAACATCACGAGGCCGTATCCCGGCGCATCGTCGGCGAGCCTGAGGGAGTACACGCCGAGATCCCGGAGGATCCATGCCACGGTGTCCGACACCAGATCCGGACGAGGCAGGTGATCGGGCCCGGACAGACCGCAGGCGCGCAGCGACCCGGGGGGACGTAGGTAGACGATCACCCCGCCGCCCTGGGCACTCATCGTGGCGACGGCGTTGTCGAGCTCAGCTCCGCAGTGGCAGACCGTCGAGCCGAACACGTCGCCGGTGAGACATTCGACGTGCACGTGCAGCGGAACCGGGTGGCCGGACCCGACCGAGCCGATGACGAGGACGAGATGCTCGGCACCCCCGTGGACATCCCGAAACCCGATGACCTGGTGCGCGCCGCGGCCGGTCGGCAGGACGGTTTCGGCGAGCCGGACGACCTGGCGCTCGGTACGACGGCGGTACGCCACCAGCTCGCCGACCGAGACGGTCGCCAAACCGTGCTCGAGTGCGAACCCCACCGATTCTGCACCGCAGGCGATTTCGGCAGGATGATTCCTCGACACGATCTCGCACAGTCCGGCCGCCGGGCGCCGCCCCGCCAGACGTGCCAGATCCACCGCTGCTTCGACCGCTCCGGGGCTGGCCAGCACTCCATCGACTTCGGCATGCACGGGGATCACGTGCCCAGGGCGACGGAAGTCACCCGGTTGGGCATGCTCGGATGCCAGCGCCGCCATCGTCCGGGCACGGTCGGTCGCCGAGATCCCGGTGCCGGTGCCGCCGACATCCACGGCCACCCGCTGGGCCGCAGCGTGTGAGCCGCCGGGATCGGCTGCGCACATCGGCGGCAGGTCGAGCCGCTCACACTCGGAAAGCGGCAACGCGACGCGGACCAGGCCCGAGGTGTGTCGCACGGTGAACGCGAGGATGTTCGGGGTGGCGGCGTCGGCGGCGAAGGCCAGATAGCCGGCGCCATCGCGCTCGGTATCGGTCACCACTACCGGCCTGCCTTCCGCGACCGCATGGATCGCGCGCGCTACCCGCAGGTCAGAGGTCCTCATTGCGCTCCTCCATGACCATCGCCAGACGGCGGAACCGGCTGCCGTGGAACACCAGCGGCGGTGTGTTCGGCGCGGCACCCAGAGCACAGATCTCCAGCAGCACGATGGTGTGGTCGCCAGCCTCCACCTCCGCGTAAACCCGGCAGTCCCACCACGCGCTCGCGCCGTCGACGAACACCCCCCCGTTGGGCAACTCGGCCCACGACACGCCGGCGAACCGGTCACCGACTTTGCGGGACAGACTGATCGCGGCGTCGGTGTGATCCTCGGCCAGCACGCTCAGCCCGAGGCGGGGCTGGTTGCGCAACCGCGGCCATGTCGTCGAGCTCTTCTGCACGCAGATCGATGCGAGCGGCGGGTCGATCGAGACCGAGGTGAACGAACTCGCCGCCATCCCCACCGGCTCACCGTCGATGATCGCGCAGACGGCGGTGACCCCGGACGGGAAGCAGCCGAACGCGCGCCGCAGTTCCGTCCCGTCGACGGGGCAGTCTCGGAGTTCCATCGACACAACCGCCCCCTAGCCCAGCCCACGCAGAAAGTCGACAAGCAGCCGGTTGGTTTCCTCGGGGGCCTCCTGCTGAATCCAATGCCCCACATCAGGCACCATGTGCGTCCCGCAGTAGTTCGGCATCACCTCGGGTGCACGTGCGAGGGCCTCGGCTCCCCACGTGGTACCGACGTCGTACTGTCCGCCGATGAACACCGCCGGCGGGGTGAGCGGGGTGCCGGCCTGCTCGGCGAGGTCGTGCCAGTCGTTGTCGATGTTGTGGTAAAAGCTCAGCGGTCCGCCGAACCCGGACCGCTCGAATTCGCCGGTGTAGAAATCGAGATCGTCCTCGGTGAACCAGTCCGGCATCGTCTCGGGGTAGCTGAAGGCGTCCTTGAGCCTGGCGCCCTCGGCCATACACAGCGGGCCGGCCCGGATGACGTCGATCGGATCCATCGACTGCAGGTCGACGCCGGCGGCGACGGCGGCCTTGGTCGCCGCGATCATCCCGTCACCCGACACCGTGTAGGTCAGGCCCCACAACCATCCGCGCAGATCCTCCTCGATCTCGGCGATGACGCCGTCCTGCGCGGAGAAGTAGTCCTGGTACCAGACGCGCCCGGGGCCGGCCAGCTCCAGGTGGTAGTCATTCGGGCGGTGCTCCCCGAACGGACTGCCCGGCAGCCCGATCACGCCGCGGCCGGCGAAGGGAACGCTGATGCCGGCGACGCCCGCGCACCGCTGCGGGTGCAGCCAGGCGAAGGTCCAGGCAACCGGAGCACCCCAGTCGTGGCCGACCACCACCGCTTGCTCGACGCCGTAGGAGTCGATGACGCCGACGATGTCGCCCACCAACTCCTTGATCCGATAGGCCCTCTGCACGCGGTACTTCGAGGAACGTCCATAACCGCGCTGGTCGATCGCCACCACGCGATAGCCGGCCGCGGCGAGTGCCGGAATCTGGTGGCGCCAGGAGTACCAGGATTCCGGGAACCCGTGGATCAACACCACGAGCGGCCCGTCCCCCTCCTCGACGGCGTGGATCCGGGTGCCATGGCAGTTCAGCATCCGATGGATCTGCGGCATCTTCGGCATCTCAGCCTCTTCTCTAGGGGGTGCGCGTTCCGACGAGACCGACGGACGGTTGGTCGGTTCGCACCAGGTGGCCGACGGGTGGGATGGTGCGGTTCTCGTAGTTACGGGCGATCAGCGTCTTCTGGCCCGACAGCCTGGTCCTGGCCCATTTGCCCAGTACTTTCCCGGCGACCTTGGGCGTCATCAGTGCCGCCGGCGGCCTGACCAGGTGAACGACGGCCAGGAACTCGCCGTAGGTGTCGGGGTCGTCGTGAACCAGCTCCATGACGCGGTCCATGTACCAAGTGAGCACCCGGAAGTAGAAGGGGCGCTTCTTGTCCACATCTTTGACCCAGTCGAAGCGCAGGTTCTGCTCTCGGATCACGAACCACGCGGTGTCGGCCATCTTGGCGATCTCCCGAAAGTAGCGGCGCGGTAGTTCCGGGTGGCCGGGACCGTACTTCGCGAGCAGGAGCGCCATCTCGCGGACTTCCTTGAGTGCCAGCGTCATCCCCAGCCCCGAAACCGGGTCGGCGCTGGTGTAGGCGTCGCCGACGACAAGCAGTGCGCGCGGCAGGTTCCGCTTCTTCTCGTAGTGCAACCGGACCATGTTCGGGTACCGGAAGTTGTAGATCGGCGAGGCCGGCTCCAAGCCGTCGATGTTCTCCCCGACCACGGGCGAGGGCATCAGGTCGGCGAACGCGCGAAACTCGCGTGCGGTCCGCGGCGGTGAATAGCAGTTGTAGGCGACCAGGGTGGTGGAAAGGATGGTGCGGGTGCTGTCCGTGTAGTACTGCGCGGCGTAGGTGTCCTCGTACGGCCGGTAGGCATAACAGATCATCATCACCTTGTCGTCCCAGCGCCGTTCCGGTGGCACATGGTGGTACATGGTGGAGTAGAAGCAGTTGATGATGTCCTGCTCGACCTCGGGCGCTCCGACCCCGACGCGGTCGAGGAACTCCGGGACGTGCGTGTTCTTACCCGAGGCATCGACGACGAACTCAGCTGGGATGAGGTCGAGTTCAACGCCACCGTGGTCGACCGCTACGCCGACGACGGTGTTGTGGTCGCGGTCGTAGACCAGGTCGGCCACCTCGGACTCGTAACGGAAGCTGACCCGCGGTTCATCGTCCAGACGCCGACGCACACACCACTCGAGCAGTGGACGACCGGCACAGACGATCTGGATGTCGCCGGTACCCGGCTTCTTCCAGCTGCCACCGAGTCGAATCCGGTACTGGGCTGCCATGTCGACGTCGAAGGCACCCTCTCGCACCATGTCGTCGACGATGCCGGGGAACAGACGCTCCAACTCGATGCGGCCCGCGGTGAGAAGGTGGTGCAGATGCCAGCCCTGCGCGGCACCCGACCTACCTTCACGACGACGGTGCGGTTCGTCCTTCTCGAGAACGATGACCCGTTCGAAGGACTCGCTGAGCACCTTGGCCGCGGCGATGCCCGCGATGCTGCCGCCGACGACAACCGCGGTCCCGCGGCCGCGCCGGCGCACGTCGGCCAGATCGAGCGTCGCGTAGTCCAGGCGTGGCCGGCTGCGCCGGGGCCCGGCCCCGCTCGCGACGAACTTCTCGTAATACAGACCCACTCCGTGGATTCCGTGTTCTTCCAGCCAGTTACGAGTGGCCTCGATCATGGGCCCCGGCCCGCACAGATAGACGTCGGCGTCCCCGCCGAGCATGGCGGGGTCGAGCAGATCGGTCACCAGCCCCACCGCGCCCGCCCATGTCGGATCTGGCCTGGCGACGATGACGTGCACCTGCAGACCGGGGATGCGGCGCTCGAGTTCGGTGAGTTCGTTCTGCTTGCAGAGGTCCTCGACGCCGGTCACCCCGTACAACAGGTGGATCGGCTGCTCGAGGGCGGTATCGAGGCTTTGAGCGATCGCCAGGATCGCCGAGAGGCCGGTGCCGCCTGCCACCAGGACCGCCGGACGCACGAGCGGGCGCAGATGGAAGCCGCCCTTGCTGCACCGCAGCGCGATGCGGTCACCCGGTTTCGCCCTGTCCCGCAGGTAGTTCGACATCGCCCCGTCGGGAAGCAACCGGATGATGAACTCGAGTTCCGTGCGTCCGTCGGCGGGATGGGCGTAGGAATAGTTGCGCCACACGTCGGTACCGGGAACCTGCAGCTGCGCGAACTGGCCCGGCATGAAGTCGATCGCACCCAGCTCCGAGATGTCGATCCGCAGCAGCGCGGTCGATGACGACACCCGGTCGATCGCGGTCACCGTTCCGTGTCCGGTGACCAGTCGCGCCGCGTTGTCGTCGGCGGGATACTGCAACTCGATACGGCAGTCGGTTCGCACAAACGTCTGGCAGGTCAGTACCTTGCGCGCGTCCCGTTCGACATCGGAAAGCCCTTCGGTGCGTCCCATCTCGTAGTCACCCGACGAGCAGGTGGCCACGCAGGTGCCACAGATCCCGCTCTGGCATTCGTTGACGATCGCGATGCCGTGTTCCTCGGCTGCCTCCAGAATCGTCTGCTCCTGTTTCACCGGCATCGCCGCGTGCGTGCCGTCGGAGTATCCAACGGTGACCTGACGAACCACCACGGGCTCAGCTCCTTCGTGTGGGTGCGGGGGCTAGACGAGCGCGATGCGCGGTTTCTTGGCGATGCGCGCGTTGAGTCGGGGGATGACCTCCTCGGCCAGCAGCCGCATCGATTCCTTCCATGGCCCCGGGTCGTCGCGGTAGTCGTAGCTGAGGATCAGCAGGTGACCGAAGCCGCCGACCTGGTCATAGGTGGCTTCGAGCTTGTCCACCACCGTTGCGACCGAACCGACCACGAAGGTGTTCTCGGCGAGATATTCCGGAGTCACGTCGTCGTCGGGCACCGACGGGTTGTGCTTGTAGAACTTCGTCATGCCGAACATCCGGAACGTCGGCAGCACGTACTCACGCATGAAGCGTCCCACCATGCCGTCGACGGCGTACCGGAACGCCTGTTCGTCGGTTTCGGCGACGACGACCTGGCGCACCAGGCGCCAATCGCGGCGATCCGGCGTGCGGCCGCTGCGGGCCGCGCCTTCGAGTACGGCATCCCAGTGGGACGCGATGTATTCGGCGTTGAGGTCGAGGCTCATCGGCAGGTAGCCGCGTTCCCCGGCGAGTTTGAGCGTCTCCGATCCCGCGCTGAACCCGGTCACCCCGATCGGCGGGTGCGGCGTCTGGAACGGCTTGATGTGCCGATTCATCAGGCCCTCGAACATCGGCGCAATACCGTTGGCGTTCCAGTACTTTCCGCGAAACTCCCACGGTTCGTCCTCGGTCCAGACCTTGAGCATGATCTCGAGCGATTCTCGGGTCATGTCGCGGTGCTCGCCGTTCTGTCCGTCGACATCGAACAGTGCCCAGTCCCCCGGGATGCCACTGGCACCCACGCCCAGCATGAATCGACCCTGGGCCAGGTGATCGAAGTAGGCGACGCGGTGGGCCAACTCCACCGGGTGGTGGTAGGGCAGCAGATGAGCACCCGGGGCGAGTTTGATGTTCTTGGTGCGCAGCAACGCCTGCGCCAGTAACAGGTCGGGAGCGCAGATCGGCTCCCACGGAACCGTGAAGTGCTCACCGACCCACGCCTCCACGTAGCCCAATTCATCGGCGAGCTCGATGATTTCGAGGTCCCACTGCGTCGCGTCGTACAGGCTCCGCTCCGGCGGGTGCGCCGGCATGAGAAATATCCCGATCTCCATCTTCAACCTTTCTCGGTCTTGACCTTGAGCCGAACACCGCGGTGACGATCCGGCGTCTCTGGCGTCCTACAATGCGACGTACAACACAGTACTAACAAGATACATCGTCAAGCGCAAGATGCGATTTTCTTGGTAATTTATCTAGCAAGGGCGTTCTATTCCGCGTATCGGTTATGGACATTTGTCCCCAAGACCACGTAGCCTCCTGAAGGTCGGGCACCCCGTGAGCAAGCACGGGTCGGTCACGGCCCGTCGGATCGCCCGAGGGACACCGCCTCCGTGGCGGTCGGATCGCTTTCTCATCCCCTGAAGGGAGTACTGCAGTGCAGGACTTCGACAACCTGTTCACGTACCTGCGTTACGAGCTCGTCGAGCAGGGCCGGGTCGCGGTCATCACGCTCGATCGCCCGAAACAGCGCAATGCGCAGAACCGCGGGATTCTCGTCGAGCTGGGGTCGGCGTTCGAGCTCGCCGAGGCCGACGACACAGTCCGCGTAGTGATCCTGCGGGGTGCGGGTCCGTCATTCTCTGCAGGACACGACCTCGGCTCCTCTGATGACGTCCGCGAGCGCGCGCCGGGCCCGGGCCAACACCCCACGTACCAGTGCAACGGTGGGACGTTGGGTGGCGTGGAGTCCCGGCACCGGCAGGAATGGCACTACTTCTTCGAGAACACCAGACGATGGCGCGATCTGCGCAAGATCACCATCGCCGAGGTGCACGGAATGGTGCTCTCCGCCGGCCTGATGCTGGCGTGGTGTTGCGACCTCATCGTCGCGGCCGAAGACACCGTGTTCGCCGACGTCGTGGGAACCCGACTCGGCATGTGCGGTGTCGAGTACTTCGGGCATCCGTGGGAGTTCGGCCCCCGCAAGGCCAAAGAGCTGCTTCTCACCGGCGACGCCCTCGGCGCCGACGACGCCCATGCCATCGGGATGGTGAGCAAGGTCTTCGGCAACGACGAGCTCTCGGACCGTGCGGTCGAGTTCGCAGGCCGGATCGCCCGACTTCCGACGGCCACCGCTCTGTTCATCAAGGAGTCGGTGAACCAGTCCGTCGATGCCATGGGTTTCTCCAGTGCACTCGATGCGTGCTTCTCGATCCATCAGCTCAACCACGCGTACTGGGCCGAGATCAGCGGCAACCCGCTGGGCATCGGAACCGTCGAAGACGGCCTCGAGGACTGGCAGATCGCGCCGGAAATACTGCCCGCCAACAAGAACCGTCCCTGAGCCGAAGGGAGACACAGCCGTGGACGTCGACTATCCGCCGCAAGCCGAGGCGTTCCGCGACCGGATCCGCGCGTTCCTCGCCGAACACCTGCCACCGGACTGGTCCGGCGGCGGCGCACTCGCACCCGAGGAGCGCGCGGCAGTCGCGCGGCGCTGGCGCCAGTCCCTTGCCGACGCGGGTCTCGTTGCGATCTCCTGGCCGAAAACGTACGGAGGAGGTGGGCTTTCGGTGATCGAGCAGGTGGTGTTGGACGAGGAGTTCGCCCGGGCCGGCGCACCCGAACGCACCGAGAACGACCTGCTGGGAATCCAGCTGCTCGGCAACACACTCATCGCCCTTGGCACCGAAGAACAGAAAAGGCACTTCCTGCCACGCATCCTGTCCGCCGAGGACCGCTGGTGCCAGGGCTTCTCCGAGCCCGAAGCAGGCTCGGACCTGGCGTCCGTGCGAACCAGGGCTGTGCTCGATGATGACGAGTGGGTGATCAACGGCCAGAAGATATGGACCTCGGCCGGACCAACCGCGAACTGGATCTTCGCGCTGGCCCGCACCGACACCGAGGCCCCCAAGCACAAGGGCCTTTCCCTGTTCCTGGTGCCGATCGATCAGCCGGGCGTCGTCGTCCGTCCCATCGTCAACGCGGCCGGGCATGCCTCGTTCAGCGAGGTGTTCTTCACCGACGCGCGCACCCCGGCGGCGAACGTAGTCGGCCGGGTCGGCGACGGGTGGCCCGCCGCGATGACGGTGCTCGGCTTCGAGCGCGGCTCCCAGGTCACCACGGCGGCGATCAACTTCGGTCGCGAGCTCGACCGGCTGCACGAGTTGGCGCGTGACCGGGGACTGCACACCGATGCGCGCATCCGCGACAAGTTGACATGGTGTTATTCGCGGGTCCAGATCATGCGCTTCCAGGGGTACCGAGGGCTGACAGCGTTGTTGGCCGGGCAGCGGCCCGGTCGGGAGGCGGCCATCAGCAAGGTCATCTGGAGCGAGTTCTTCCGCCGCTACACCGAGCTCGCAGTCGAGATCCTCGGGCTGGAGGCGCTCAGCCCCGCCGGTCCGGGCAACGGCGAGGCGCTGATCGTCCCGGAGCCGGGCACCCCGAACACGGCAGCCTGCTGGATGGACGAGCTGCTCTACGCCCGGGCCTCAACCATCTACGCGGGGAGTTCGCAGATCCAGCGCAACGTGATCGGCGAACAACTGCTCGGGCTACCCAGAGAACCCCGGGTACCCACCCGCCGCATCCCCGAGCCGGCCGGACACGGGAGCAACTGACATGGACTTCCGCTACCACACCGAGCACGACGACCTGCGCGCCTCGCTGCGCGGGTTTCTGCACCAGACCGCTCCGGCCGCACGGGTTCGAGAGGTGGCCGCCGGCGACGGCTGCGACATCAGCCTCTGGCGCCGGCTGTGCACCGAGTTGGAGCTGCCCGGGCTGCACCTGCCCGAGCAGTACGCCGGCGCCGGAGGCAGCTTGGTCGAGGCGGCGATCGTATTCGAAGAACTCGGGCGGGCGCTGACCCCGGTGCCGATGGCCGCCACGGTGTTCGCGATCGAGGCCGTGCTTCGACTGGGTGACGAACGGCAACGCGCCGCAATATTGCCCGCCTTGCTGTCCGGCGAGCGGGTCGCGACGCTCGCCGCGGCCGGGCCCGACGCCCTCGACCCCGCACGGGTGACCGTGCGGGCCGACCGGCACGGGGACGGCCGAGCCGACCTCAGCGGAGAGATTGCTCCCGTACTGCACGGCCACGTCGCCGGCCTGTTCGTGGTGCCGGCCATGGCCGGCACCCAAGTCGCCCTCTACCTCGTGGCCGACAATGATCCCGGCGTCACGGTAGATCGCCTGCCCTCCTTCGACACCACCCGACCTGTCGCAAGGTTGCGGATGGCGCACGCACCAGCCGAGCAGCTTGCCGCCGGCCCGCCCGACGCGATCGAGCGGGTGCTCGACACCGCGCGCGTGCTCTTGTCGGCCGAGATGCTCGGAGGCGCCGAAGCATGTCTGGCAATGGCAGTCGAATACGCCTGCAGCCGAGAACAGTTCGACCGGCCGATCGGCTCGTTCCAGGCGGTCAAACACAGCTGCGCCGACATGATGATCGAGATCGACGCCACCCGCGCGGCGGTGATGTTCGCCGCCATGAGTGCGGGGGATCCCGACGAACTACGGATCACCGCACCGCTGGTCAAGGCGCAGGCCGCCGACACCTTCACGTTGTGCGCGGGTGCGGCGTTCCAGGTGCACGGCGGGATCGCCTTCACCTGGGAACACGATATGCACCTTTACTTCCGCAGGGCCAAGACGACCGAGGCGTTGTTCGGCAGCAGCGCACACCACCGCAACCTGCTCGCCGACCGCGTGGGCCTCTGATCCGCACCCGAGAGGAGCCACGATGAACACGGGGATCACCCTCAGCGATGCCCTCACCCGGCACGCCGTGGTCAGACCACACAAGTGGGCTATCGCCGACCCGCGACGACGCACCACATTCGGTGAACTCGACGAACGCGTGACCCGACTGGCGGCTGCGCTTACGGTGCGTGGGGTTCAATGCGGCGATCGGGTCGCCGTGCTCGGGCTCAACAGCATCGAACTCGTCGAATCCTGGCTGGCCGCACAGCGGCTGGGCGCCATCGCGGTGCCGGTGAACTTTCGGCTGGCCGCCGGCGAAGTCGGCTACGTGCTCTCCGACAGTGCCGCCACCGCCATCGTCGTGGATGTGGCGCTGGAATCCATGGTGGCCGAAATCCGTCACGGGCTGCCGGCACTGCACACCGTCGTGACCATCGGCGGGAACCTGGAGCAGACCATCGCTGCGGCCGACCCCGACCTACCCCGGCGCTCCGTCGCAGACGACACACCGGCCTTCATCATGTACACCTCGGGAACCACCGGCTTCCCGAAGGGCGCGGTGCTCACCCACCGCAACCTCTACCTGCATGCGTTCAGTTCGATCGCCACCCTCGGTCACCGCTCCGACGACGACTGCTGGATGGCGGTAGCACCGCTGTTCCACACCGCCGGCGTGTCCGGCATGCTGCCGATGTTCCTGACCGGCGGCAAGACCGTCATCCCACCGTCTGGCGGCTTCGATCCAGACGCCACGCTCGCCACCGTCGTCGACGAGCAGGTCACGTCGTGCTGGATGACCCCGGCCCAGTGGCAGGCCGTCTGTGCGCTGCCTGACCTCTCCGCGTACGACCTGTCCCGGCTGCGCCGGGTGTGGTGGGGAGCCGCCCCGGCGTCGACGACGCTGCTGCGCACCATGATCGACGTTTTCGCAGGCGCCGAGGTCATCGCCGCATTCGGGCAGACCGAGTGCAGCCCGATCACCTGCCTGCTGCGCGGCGACGATGCGATCGCCAAGATCGGTTCGGTGGGGACGCCGATGCTCAACGTCGAGGTCCGCGTGGTGGACGACGAGATGAACGACGTCGATCCGGGCGAGGTCGGCGAGATCGTGTACCTGGGGCCGCTGGTCATGAAGGAGTACTGGAACAAGGCCACCGAGACCGCTGAGGCGTTCCGCGGCGGCTGGTTCCATTCCGGTGATCTCGTCCGGCGAGACGCCGATGGCTACCTCTACGTCGTCGATCGGAAGAAGGACATGATCATCTCGGGCGGAGAGAACATCTACAGCGCCGAGGTGGAGAGCGTCGTCGCGACGCATCCGAAGGTCACCGAGGTGGCGGTCATCGGGGTGCCACACCCGAGATGGGGTGAGACCCCGGTCGCGGTGATCGTGTCCGCCGATCCCGCGGATCCCCCGACCGACGCCGACATCGAGGCGCACTGCCGTGCGCAGCTCGCGTCGTACAAGTGCCCGAAGTACCTCACGCTGGTCGACGCGTTGCCCCGCAACGCCGCCGGCAAGATCCTCAAGGGTCGACTGCGGGACGAACACGCCACGCTGCTTTCCTACACTGCGGGCCCGACCGACGTCGCTCTACTGGACGAGACGATCGGTACGAACCTCGAGCGCACCGCGTCGAGATATCCCGACATCGAGGCGCTCGTCGACGTCCCGAGTGGGCGGCGGTGGACATATGCCGAACTCAATGCCGAAATCGACTCACTGGCACGCGCTTTGATGTCCTTCGGTATCGAGAAGGGGGACCGCGTCGGAGTCTGGGCACCCAACTGCCCAGAGTGGACGATGCTGCAGTACGCCACCGCAAAGATCGGGGCGATACTGGTCACGATCAACCCGGCCTACCGCACACACGAGCTGGCCTACGTGCTCCGGCATTCCGCAGTCCGGCTCCTGGTGTCGGCGACCGAGTTCAAGAACTCCGACTACCGCGCCATGGTCGCAGAGGTACGGCCGGAACTGCCCGACCTGGCAGAAGTGGTGTTCCTGGATACCGAGGACTGGAAACGGGTCGGCAAAAGGGCGGCCCTGGTGCCCGCCGCCGAACTGCGTCGCCGGGCAGAGAGTCTGACCCCCGGCGACGCGATCAACATTCAATACACCTCGGGCACCACGGGTGCACCCAAGGGTGCAACACTGTCCCACCGCAACATCCTCAACAACGGCTATTTCGTGACCGATCTGATCGCTTTCGGCCCCGGGGACCGGCTCTGCATACCGGTGCCCTTCTACCACTGCTTCGGCATGGTCATGGGCAACCTCGGCTGTACGACACACGGCGCCACCATGGTGATTCCGGCAGCCGGCTTCGACCCGGCGGCGACCTTGGCAGCCGTGGAAACCGAACGCTGCACGGCGCTCTACGGCGTACCGACGATGTTCATCGCGATGCTGGGGCACCCCGATCTTGCCGAGCGGGATGTCTCCACACTGCGGGCGGGGATCATGGCCGGATCAACCTGCCCGGTGGAAGTGATGAAGCGCTGTGTCACCGAACTGAACATGTCAGAGGTCGGCATCGCCTACGGAATGACGGAGACATCACCGGTGTCCTGCCAGACCCGGATCGAGGACGATCTCGAGCGCCGAACATCGACGGTCGGCCGCGCGCACCCGCACGTGGAGATCCAGATCGTCGATCCCGTCACCGGCAGAATCGTCGAACGCGGCGGAGTCGGCGAATTCTGCACCCGAGGGTACTCAGTGATGTCGGGCTACTGGGGCGATGACGAAAAGACCCGCGAGGTGATCGACCGCGAGGGATGGATGCACACCGGCGACCTGGCTGTGATGCGTGACGACGGGTACTGCCAGATTGTCGGCCGCATCAAGGACATGGTCATTCGCGGTGGCGAGAATGTCTACCCGCGCGAGGTCGAGGAGTTTCTACACACTCATCCCGATATCGACGACGTTCAGGTGATCGGCGTCCCCGATGAGAGATACGGCGAAGAGGTCTGCGCGTGGATCAAGCTGCGTCCGGGAGCAGCCCCGCTCGACGCCACTGCTGTGCACCAGTTCGCCACAGGCAAGCTCGCGCACTTCAAGATTCCCCGCTACGTCCACATCACCGAGAACTTCCCGATGACGGTGACCGGCAAGGTCCGCAAGGTCGACATGCGGACTGAAATGGTTCGGATGCTCGATCTCTGATCGACCGAGCTGCGCGCTACAGGCGGCGAGAGCTGGCACGGCGCTCATGCCAACGCAACCGCAGCAGCAACAGACCACGGTGCGCGCGCCATCCAGCCGACAGCGGGTCACGCCAGGCCGGGAGGTAGGCCCGTGCGTCGAGATCCCTGTCCATGCCCTCCATTGTGCCGAGGTATCGGCCCGAGGGCTCTCCGACGCGACAAGCGTCACCATGTCGAGACCGTGAACGTCTCATGTCACCGCCGACACGAAGACGTTGCCGAGGCTGTCCCTGGGCGCCGAACTGGAGTTCCCGGCTGCAGTGAAGCCCAAGATCACAACCGGGAATCTCAGTTCGGCAAAACTCAGTCCTTGCCGCTGCGCAACTCGTGCGACAGAGCTTCGAGCTCGTCCCCGCCGGCCATCTCCTGGGTGAGATGCTCGAGGGTGATGTCGTCGTAGGTGCAGTCCAGCTTCTGCCGGCCCCGGTTGAGCAGCACGAAGTGGTCGCCGACCAGGTGTGCGTGATGCGGGTTGTGGGTGATGAACACCACGCCGAAGCCGGCCTCCTTGGCCGCGGTGATGTACTTGAGCACCACCCCGGACTGTTTGACGCCCAACGCCGCGGTCGGCTCGTCGAGGATCAGCACCCGCGCGCCGAAGAAGACGGCCCGGGCGATGGCGACGCACTGTTTCTGACCGCCCGACAGCGAGCCGATCGGGACGTCGACGTCGGGGAGGTCGATGCCCATCTTGGACAGCTCCGAGAGCGTCGTGGCACGCATCGCGTTGGCGTCCAGCGAGAAGGGGAACGTCTTCTTGCGCAGCTCCTGGCCGAGGAAGAAGTTGCGCCACACCGGCATCAGCGGCACGACGGCCAGGTTCTGGTATACCGTCGCGATGCCCTTGCCGAGCGCTTCGGCCGGCGAGCTGAACGTGGTGGGCTTGCCGTCGACGAACAGCTCCCCCTCGCTCTGTTGGTGCAGGCCGGCGATGATCTTGATCAGCGTCGATTTCCCGGCGCCGTTGTCGCCGAGGATCCCGGTCACCTCGCCGGCGTGCACCCGCAGGCAGATGTCTTTCAGCGCGGTGATGTTGCCGTAGGACTTGCCGATGTTCTTGAGCTCGACGAGCGGGACCTTGCCGCCGGATTGCGCGTCGCTGCTGGGCTTTTCGACTGAGATGGTCATCGGATCACTTCTTTGCGGCGTAGTTGCGGAAGGCGTTGTTGGCGATCACCGCGAACAGCAGCATCGCGCCGAGGAAGAACTTGAACCAGTCGGGGTCCCACCCGGCGTAGACGATGCCCTGGTTGGTCATGCCGAAGATGAACGCGCCGATGGCCGCACCGATGGCGGTGCCGTAGCCACCGGTCAGCAGGCAGCCGCCGATGACGGCGGCGATGATGTAGAAGAACTCGTTGCCCACGCCCTGACCGGACTGCACGGTGTTGAACGCGAACAGCAGGTGCATGCCGACGAACCAGGCACAGAACCCGACGAACATGAACAGCCCGATCTTGACCTTGGTGACGGGCACGCCGACCGCTCGGGCTGCTTCGGCGTCGCCACCGACGGCGAATATCCAGTTGCCGATCTTGGTCTTGAACAGCACGTAGGTCGCGATCGCGGTGAACACCAGCCACCACACCACGGTGATGCGGATGCTGACGTTGCCGATGGTGAACGAGGACGCGAACACCTTCTGCGCCGAATCCCAGCCCTGCATGTCGCTGACGCTCTGGGTGGCGACCTGCCCGGCGACCAGCTTCGTGACCGCGAGGTTGATGCCGGCGAGCATGAAGAACGTACTCAACGTGATCAGGAAGCTGGGGATTCTGGTCTTCATCACCAGGAACCCGTTGAAGAATCCCACCCCGAGGGCGAGCACCAGTGCCAGTGCCGCCCCGGCCCACAGGTTCAGGTGCAGGTTGTAGGCGAGCATCGAGGCGGCCAGCGAACTGAAGGTCACCGCGACACCGGTGGACAGGTCGAACTCCCCGCCGATCATCAGCATTGCCACGCCGCAGGCCATGATGCCGATGGTGGAACTCGCGTAGAGCACGGTGGCCAGCGAGGAGGCCTCGCGGAACGGCTCGGCGACGACGAGGAACAGGACGAAGATCAGGATGGCGCCGATCGCGGCGCCCACCTCGGGGCGAATCATCAACCGCTGCAGACGGTTGCGCTCCTTGACCCGTTCGTCTCGGACGACCGTGTGGGTCGACGCGTCCGGGTTGGCTTGCGTAGTCATGTCTGTCTTTCCTTACCGGCGGGCCGTCTCAGCGGGTGCCGCCGCGGGCGTACTCGGCGACCGCGTCGATGTTGGAGGCGTCGATGAAGGCCGGACCCGTCAACACCGGCGCGCCACCGCCCATGACGTTCCCGTTCGTCAGGTACAGCCACAGCGAGTCCACCGCCAGATAACCCTGCAGGTAGGGCTGCTGGTCGACCGCCCATTGCACATCGCCGCCTTCGATCGCATCGACGAGCGCGGCGTTGGTGTCGAAGGTGCCGATCTTGGCGGTGCTGCCGGCGTTCTGCGCCGACTGCACCGCGGTCAGCGCGAACGGGGCGCCGAGCGCGACGATGTAGTCGATGCTGGGATCCTGTTGCAATTTGGCGGTGATGGTGGCTTCCACCGACGGCATGTCCTTGCCGTTGACGTTCAGGATCTCGGCGGCCGGGAAGGCGTCGCGCACACCGGCGCAGCGCGCCTCGAGATCGACGTGGCCCTGCTCGTGGATCACGCACAGCGCCTTGGCCGACCCCTCGGACTGCAACCGCTCACCGACGCCCTGCCCGGCGATGAAACCGTCCTGCCCGAAGTACTCCTTGACGCCCATGGCCTCCCACGAGTCCATGCCGGCGTTGAACGCGACCACCGGGATACCCGCCGCGTTCGCCCGCTCCACCGCCGCGCGCATGGCGTCCGGCTTGGCCAGGGTGACGGCGATGCCGTCGACCCCGCTGTCGATCGCGGACTGCACCAGGTTGGCCTGGTTGGGCGCTTCGGGGTCATTCGAGTACCGCAGCTCGATGTTGTCCTTCTGAGCGGCCGCCTCGGCGCCTTTGCGGACCAGGTCCCAGAACGAGTCACCGGGAACCTCGTGGGTGATCATCGCGACGGTCTTGCGAGGAGTGTCGACGGTGCCGCCGCCCGAACCGCCCTCGGAGCCCTCGGGTGCGCCGCCGGTGCTCGAGCATGCCGCCATCCCCAGTGCCAGCACACCCGCTCCTGCGAGCGCCGCAAGCCGCTTGAACGTCATCGCTTCTCCTTGTCCTCGAATCTCCGCGGTGCCCCGGTAGAACCCCAGCGGGTCGGTGTCGGGCGGCACGCCTCGGGATTGATGTAATACGGCTCACACCGGAAAGTCAATACTTTGTCCTGACATTAGGACCGCAAGTCATATGGGCCGCAACATAGCTGCTGCTCAACGCTTCGGCGGCGCGGTCGTCTGCCGCGGAATGAGCTTCGGCTCGCGCACGAGGTCCACTGCGCGTTCGTCGCGACCGCCGGCAGGACCTTCGAGACGCCCGACCAACCGCTGCACCGCACTCGCAGAGAGTCCGGCCGCATCCTGGCGAAGCGTACTCAAGTTGATGTGGACCAATCCCGCCAGCGCGCTGTCGTCGTACCCGAGCACCGAAACATCCTGTGGCACAGATATCCCCGATCTGATGAATACATCCATCACCCCGATCGCGCAAAGATCGTTGAAGGCGAAGACGGCGTCGGGCAATCCCCCCGACGCGACCATCTCCGATGCCGCGGCGGCACCCTCGCGTTCGGTCAGTCCACCGGGCCGTATCCATTCGGGCTGCCCCGCACGCTGCATGGCGCGCCGATACCCACGTAGCCGCTCCGCGCCACCGGGCGCACCGCCGCCGTCCAGGAACAGGATCCGGCGGTGTCCCAGACCCAGCAGGTGCTCCACTCCCAGCCGCGCACCGGCGACGTCATCGCTGCGCACCGCATCGACGCCGCGAACCCGGCGGGCCAGCACCACCAGCGGCACCCGGTCGGCCAACTCGGCGAGCTGACCGGCCCGCTGAGCGGGGCCGATGAGGAGCAGGCCCTCGCATCGGTCGTCGACCAGAGTTCGCACGGCGCGGACTTCCTCGCGGTGTGCGGTCACGGCGCTGAGCACGACGTCATAGCCGAGCGCTTCGGCGGCGACGTAGACGCCGTCGACGAGGTCCGCATGGAACTCCTGTCCAGCCGCGAAGGTCAGGCCGATCAGGTTCGTACGGTGCTGACGCAGCCGCCGCGCACGCGGATCAGGCCGGTAGCCGATGTCGTCGGCGGCGCGCTTGACCCGCTCACGCGTCTGCTCACTCGCGCCGGCGGCCTCGCGCATCACAATCGAGACCAGCGCCCGCGAAACGCCGGCGCGCTCGGCCACGTCCGCCAGGGTGGGTCGCCGCTGCACCGCCACAGCCTAGAAGGTTCCAGTCGGATCATTGACGAAACGCGCCGCAGCGTTCTACGTTACTAGAACGTTCTAGTCGGATCGGAGCTCAGCATGACCGCACCGTTGCCCGTCGGGCTCGTCGGCGCAGGCTGGATCGGCAGCTTTCACGCCGAGACCCTGGCTCGCCGCCTGCCCGGAACCCGGCTGGTGGCCGTCGCCGACCCGGTCGCCGAAGCTGCCGAAAGACTCGGCGCTGCTGGAACTCTCAGCGCAACAACGATCTATCGCGATCCGCGCGAGCTGATCGCCGATCCGTCGGTCGAGGCTGTCGCTATCTGCTCGCCGGCGGCCACCCATGCCGATCTCGTCGTCGCTGCCGCTCGAGCGGGCAAGCACGTGTTCTGCGAGAAGCCGATGGCCTCGACGCTGGCCGAGGCCGACCGCGCCGTGGAAGCCGCCCGGGCGGCCGACATCGCTCTCCAGGTCGGCTTCAATCGCCGCTTCGCCGCCGACTTCGCCGACATTCAGGCGCGGATCGCCGCCGGAGAGATCGGCACCCCGCAGGTGCTGCGCTCGCTGACCCGCGATCCCGGAATCTCGGCCGCGGACGCCGCACACGTCAAGCCGTGGGCGGTCTTCACCGAGACCCTGATCCACGATTTCGACACCGTGCGCTTTCTGAACCCGGGCGCTCAGGTGACCGAGGTCTATGCGCAGGCCGATGCGTTGGTCCATCCCCAACTCGCCGGGCAAGGCTTCCTGGACACCGCGGTCGTGCAGATCCGTTTCGACAACGGGGCGTTCGCCGTGGCCGAGGCCAGTTTTCAAGCGGTGTACGGATATGACGTACGTGGTGAGGTCTTCGGGTCCCGCGGTGTGCTGCAGGCCGGACGCGAACCGGACCACGCGGCTGGGGCCAACATCGAACTGTTCCATGACGCCTACATCGCGCAGTTCGCTCACTTCGCCGAGTGCGTGCGAGGAGGTGTGACGCCGTCAGTGACCGGCACCGACGCGCGCGCCGCCCTCCAGATCGCCCTCGCCGCACGTGAATCGGTCGAGACCAAAGCGCCCGTCACGCTCAACGGAGCGCGGCGGTGACGTTCCAGCTGGCCGTCTGCGCGGAGATGGCGTTCACCGACCTCCCGATCGTCGAACGCGCCAAGCGGATCCACGACCTCGGGTTCGCCGCCGAGATCTGGAGCTGGCACGACAAAGACCTCGCGGCGCTGGCCGGCACCGGTGCGACGTTCACGTCGATGACCGGCTACCTGCACGGCGATCTCGTCGATCCGGACACCTGCGACGAGGTGATCCGGACCGCCGAGCTCAGCATCGCAGCCGCCGAGACCCTCGGGGTCAGCCGACTCAACCTGCACACCGCAGAACTCGTCGACGGGCGGGCGGCAAGGCCACGGCAGCGCGCCACCGGACAGATGTGGCTCACCGCCGCCCGCACGCTCGCACGGCTGGGGGACCTCGGCGCGTCGGCCGGCGTGACGTTCTGCCTGGAGAACCTCAACACGATCGTCGACCATCCCGGTGTGCCGCTGGCCCGCGCCAAGGACACCCTCGCGCTGGTCGAGGGGGTCGGACATCCGAACGTGATGATGATGCTCGACCTCTACCACGCGCAGATCGGCGAAGGGAACCTCATCGATCTGGTCCGCCGCTGCGGCGACGCGATCGGTGAGATCCAGGTCGCCGACGTGCCCGGTCGATGCGAACCCGGCACCGGCGAGGTCTTCTATCCGGCCGTCGCTGGCGCACTACGCGACATCGGCTACCGCGGGACGATCGGCATGGAGGCGTGGTCACGCGGCGACAGCACCGCGGCACTGAACGCCTTCCGGGCGGCGTTCACCTGACCGGCCTAGCGGTCGACCAGGGTGGTGTCGAAGTAGTACCGCGATGCCCGATAACCGTGGTCGCCGAATTCCACCGCCGCGCCCGAGTCGTCGAATGCGGTGCGCGACATCGTCAGCAGCGGCGCGTTGGGCTTCTCGTCGAGCAGCTGCGCCTCCTGCCGGGTCGCGCTGCGCGCCCCGATGCGTTGGCGGGCCAGCCGGATGTGCACGCCGCGCGCACGCAGCGACTGGTAGAGCCCGTTGCGCTCCAACTCCTCGGGGTCCGGCGCGATATCGGCGGGCAGGTAGTTCGTCATCAGCGCCAGGGGCTCGCCGTTGGCGCAGCGCAGCCGCTTGATGACGGCCACCTCCCGGTCTGGGGCGAGGTTCAGCTCACGCGCCACCTCTTCGTCGGGCGGACCGACGTGGTACTCCAGCAGCCGTGTCGAGGGCTCCTGCCCCGCTCGGGCGAGATCGTCGAACAAACTGGTCAGCTCGACGCGGCGGTGCACCGGGTTCTGCACGACCTGCGTGCCGACACCCCGCTTCCGAACCAGCAGTCCCTTGTCCACGAGTTCCTGGATCGCCCGCCGCGTGGTCGGCCGCGACAGCGTCAGCCGCTTCGCAAGGGCCAGCTCGTTCTCGAAACGGTCGCCCGGGGCGAGTTCGCCATCTCTGATGGCCGCCTCGATCGCCTGAGCGAGCTGATAGTAGAGAGGGACAGGGCTTGACCTGTCGAGCTCCACCGTCAGGGGCACGTCGGCTCCGATCTCGCGTAGGACCAGTCGAACAGTAGCTGCATCCTAACATCGGACGTGCAAAAGATAGAATGTCAGGACAAAGTCTTGACATCGGGGCGTGACCGCGGGCACAGTCTTACCAAGCCACCCACACCTATCCGTCGGAGTGACTCTTGATGACCCATCAGCCATACGACGTCCTCGCCATCGGGCGGTGCGGCGTCGACGTGTACCCGCTACAGGTCGGCGTCGGGCTCGAGGATGTGGAGACGTTCGGAAAGTTCCTCGGCGGCAGTGCCGCCAACGTCTCCGTCGCCGCTTCCCGACTCGGGCAGCGCTCCGGGTTGATCTCCGGTGTGGGCGACGACCCGTTCGGCCGCTACGTGCGCGCCGAGCTGGCGCGCCTGGGCGTGGACAACCGTTTCGTGGCCACCCACGCCATGTTCCCCACCCCGGTGACGTTCTGCGAAATCTTTCCCCCCGACGACTTTCCGCTCTACTTCTACCGCAAGCCGAGTGCGCCGGACCTGCAGATCACCGTCGACGACATCGACACCGAGGCGGTTCGCACCGCCCGGCTGTTCTGGGCGACGGTCACCGGTCTGTCCGAAGAACCGAGCCGCAGTGCACATTTCGCGGCCTGGACGACGCGACAGCGAAAGCCGCTGACGGTCCTCGACCTCGACTATCGGCCGATGTTCTGGGCGTCACCCGCGGCCGCAACCGAGCAGGTCCAGCGAGCCCTGGCTCATGTCACCGTGGCGGTCGGCAACCGCGAGGAATGTGAGATCGCCGTCGGCGAGACCAACCCGCACAAGGCGGCCGACGCGCTGCTGGATCTCGGTGTCGAACTCGCCATCGTCAAGCAGGGTCCGCGCGGGGTGCTCGGCAAGAACCGCCGATCTTCGGTCACGGTGCCGCCCAACGCGGTTGACGTCGTCAACGGGCTCGGGGCCGGCGACGCCTTCGGCGGCAGCCTGTGCCACGGCCTGCTCAACGACTGGCCGCTGGAGAAGACCCTGCGCTACGCCAACGCCGCCGGCGCCATCGTGGCGAGCCGTCTGGAATGCTCGACCGCCATGCCGACCGCAGCCGAGGTCGCCGCCCTCGCCGAACAGACCGCCGCGGAGGCCGTGAATGTCTGACACCTCCCAGTGCCGGGATTACGCGGCAGTCACCAAGGTCCGTGCCACCGATCCGGCGGCGATCGCCCGGGCGTGGGCGCACCGCACCACCCGGCCGACGTTGCGCGGCAACGGCAGACTGATGATCGTCGCCGCCGATCACCCCGCCCGCGGCGCCCTGGCGGTCGGCTCCCGGCCGACCGCCATGAACAGCCGCACCGACCTGCTGGACCGGTTGCGCGCCGCGCTGGCCGATCCCGGGGTCGACGGTGTGTTGGCCACCGCCGACATCCTCGACGACCTGGTGCTGCTCGGCGCCCTGGAGGACAAGGTGGTGTTCTCGTCGTTCAACCGCGGCGGCCTGGCCGGCGCGTCGTTCGAGCTCGACGACCGGATGACCGGCGCCACCGCCGCGTCCACCGCGGCAGCGAAGATGAACGGCGGGAAGATGTTGTGCCGCATCGACCTCGACGATCCCGGTACCGTCTCCACGCTGGCGGCGTGCGCCACCGCCGTCGACGAACTGGCCGAACTGGGGCTGATCGCCATGCTGGAACCGTTCATGTCGACCCGGGTCAACGGCAAGGTGACAAACGACCTCTCCCCCGACGCGGTCATCAAGTCGGTGCACATCGGTCAGGGCCTGGGGTCGACCTCGGCCTACACCTGGATGAAGCTGCCGGTCGTCCCGGAGATGGACAGAGTGATGGAGTCGACGACCATGCCGACGCTGCTGCTCGGCGGCGACCCGACCGACCCCGATGAGGCGTTCGCCAGCTGGGAGAAAGCGCTGGGCCTACCGGCTGTGCGCGGCCTGATCGTCGGCCGCACCCTGTTGTACCCACCCGACGACGACGTGAGCTCGGCGGTCGCCACCGCTGTGGCGATGGTGAGGTGAACCGTGCATTCCAAGCTGTACATCCCCGCCGGCAGTGCACCCGCCCCGTACACCGTGGCGATCACCCCCGAGGACGCCGGGTGGGCCGAATCATCGTTACACGTCGTCGATCTCGGTGAGCACAGCGAGTTGTCCCTGCACACCGCTGACACCGAGGTGATGATCCTGCCGTTGGCCGGCGCGGGCAACGTCACCTGTGGTGACGACAGCTTCACGCTGTCGCCGCGCGGGTCGGTGTTCGACGGTCCCGCCGACATGGTGTACGTCGGCGTCGACCAGACCTACACCCTGGTGGGCCGCGGCCGCATCGCCATCTGCGGTGCCCGCGCCACGAGGTCCGGGCGGCGGTTCCCGAACCGCCGGGTGGCGGCCGCCGACGTCGCCGTCGAGCTGCGCGGAGCGGGCAACTGCAGTCGCCAGGTCCACAACTTCGGCACCGCGACCGCATTCGAGGCCGATTCGCTGATCGCGTGCGAAGTCCTCACCCCCGGCGGCAACTGGTCGAGCTACCCCGCGCACAAACACGACGAGAACACCGACGTCGAAACCCAGCTCGAGGAGATCTACTACTTCGAGATCGACGACAGCCCTGCGGGCACCACCGGATTCGGCTACCACCGGGTCTATGGCACCCCCGAACGGCCGATCGAGGTGCTCGAGGAGGTGCGCTCGGGGGACGTGGTGCTCGTGCCGCACGGCTACCACGGACCGTCCATCGCGGCACCGGGCCACCACATGTACTACCTCAACGTGATGGCGGGTTCGGGGCCGACCCGAGCCTGGATGATCTGCGACGATCCTGCCCACACCTGGCTGCGCGCCAGCTGGGAGCACCAGCAGGTCGATCCCCGGCTGCCGTTCCCGCAGCCCGCATCCGACACTCGATCGCCGGCCCCGCCGGCTGGATAGGAGACTGACCAGTGGTTTCCACCGCGCCGAAGTCGACCGAGAAACTCGCCGACACCGAACCGACCGTGCGGCTCACCGTGGCGCAGGCGACCGTCCGGTTCCTGGGCAGCCAGTACGTCGAGCGGGACGGCCAACGACAGAAGTTCTTCGCCGGATGCCTCGGGATCTTCGGCCACGGCAACGTCGCCGGGATCGGGCAGGCCCTGCTGCAGGACGAGGTCGAAGCGGCCGAGGCGGGCGTCGAGCCGGCACTGAAGTATGTGCTGGGCCGTAACGAGCAAGCCATGGTGCACACCGCGGTCGGGTACGCGCGCCAGCGCGACCGCCTGCAGACCTGGGCGGTCACCGCCAGTGTGGGTCCGGGTGCGACCAACATGCTCACCGGTGCCGCGCTGGCCACCATCAACCGGTTGCCGGTGTTGCTGCTGCCGTCGGACACCTTCGCGACCCGGGTCAGCGCCCCGGTGCTACAGGAGTTGGAGCTGCCGTCCAGCGGCGACGTCACGGTCAACGATGCGTTCAAGCCGCTGTCGCGGTATTTCGACCGGGTGTGGCGTCCCGAGCAGCTGCCCGCCGCCCTGCTGGGAGCGATGCGCGTGCTCACCGACCCCGTGGAGACGGGAACGGCGACCGTGGCTCTCCCCCAGGACGTTCAGGCCGAAGCGTTCGACTGGCCGGTGTCGCTGTTCGCCGAGCGCACCTGGCACATCGGCAGGCCGCTACCCGAGCGTGCCGTACTCGCCCGCGCCGCCGAGGTGATCCGCTCGGCCACCAAGCCGCTGATCGTCGCCGGCGGTGGGGTCATCTACTCCGGCGCCAACGATGCGCTCGCGCAGTTCGTCGCACAGACCGGCATCCCGGTCAGCGAAACTCAGGCCGGCAAAGGCGCCTTGCTGCACGAGGACCCACGTTCGGTGGGCGCGGTCGGATCGACGGGGACCACGGCGGCCAACGCCCTGGCCGCCGACGCCGACGTGGTCATCGGAATCGGCACCCGCTACAGCGATTTCACGTCGGCGTCGCGCACCGCGTTCAACAACCCGCAGGTGCTGTTCGTCAACATCAATGTGGCGTCGCTGGACTCGGTGAAGCAGGGCGGTATCAGCGTCGTCGCCGACGCCCGGGAGGCCCTGGAAGCGCTGAGCGAGCTGATGGCCGACTACACGGTCAGCGACCAGTACCGGGACAGGACAGCCGAGCTGACGGCGGAATGGAACCACACCGTCTCGTCGGTCTATCGCACCGAGGACGGCGTGCCGTTGAACCAGAATCAGGTGATCGGACTGGTCAACACGCTCTCGGACGCCCGCGACGTCGTCGTGTGCGCTGCCGGTTCCATGCCCGGTGACCTGCACAAGCTGTGGCGGATGCGCGATCGCAAGGGGTATCACGTCGAGTACGGCTATTCGTGCATGGGCTACGAGATCGCGGGCGGCATCGGGGTACGGATGGCCGCGCCGGACCGCGACGTGTTCGTCATGGTCGGCGACGGCTCGTACCTGATGATGGCCACCGAGCTCGCGACGGCCGTGCAGGAAGGCGTCAAGGTCATCCCCGTGCTGGTGCAGAACCACGGCTTCGCCTCGATCGGTGGACTGTCCGAATCGCTCGGCTCGCAACGGTTCGGCACCGCGTACCGCTACCGCGGTGCGGATGGGCGCCTCAACGGCGACATGCTGCCGGTCGATCTCGCCGCCAACGCCGCGAGCCTCGGCGCCGACGTCATCAAGGCCAGCACCGCCGCCGAGTTCGCCGACGCCGTCAAGACCGCGAAAGCCGCGCAGACCACCACCGTCATCTACGTCGAAACCGATCCGCTGGTCTACGCACCCGACAGCCACTCCTGGTGGGATGTGCCTGTTTCCGAGGTGTCGACGCTGGAGTCGACGCAGCGGGCCTATCAGCGGTACGCGGACTGGAAGAAGGTGCAGCGCCCCTTGGTCAACCCGTCGGATCGCTGATGGCTGATCTGCGTATCGCGGTGCTCGGCGTCGGCGTGATGGGCGCCGACCACGTCGCCCGCATCACCTCGACGATCTCCGGTGCCCGGGTGGCGGTGGTCAACGACTTCATCACCGAGAAGGCCGAGCAGATCGCCGCCGCCATCCCGGGCTGCCGGGCAGCCGCGGATCCGATCGACGCCATTGCCGCCGACGATGTCGACGCCGTGGTGCTGGCCACCCCGGGCACCACCCACGAGGCACAGCTGCTGGCTTGTCTCGCGCATCGCAAACCCGTTCTGTGCGAAAAGCCCTTGACCACGGATGTTTCCACGTCGCTCGACATCGTCCGGCGGGAAACCGATCTGGGCGTATCGCTGATCCAGGTCGGTTTCATGCGCCGCTTCGACGAGGAGTACATGCGGCTCAAGGCGCTCCTCGACGGCGGCGAGCTCGGCCGTCCGCTGCTGATGCACTGCGTGCACCGCAACGCCGGTGTGCCGTCGTACTTCGACAGCACACTGATCGTCAAGGACTCCTTCGTCCACGAGGTCGACGTGACGCGGTTCCTGTTCGACGAGGAGATCGCCAACGTCCAGATCATCACGCCGGTGTCGAATCCCGGTGCACCGCAGGGCGTCATCGATCCGCAGATCGCGATCATGCGGACGGCATCGGGCAAGCATGTCGATGTCGAGTTGTTCGTCACCACCGGTGTCGGATACGAGGTGCGCACCGAAGTGGTGGGTGAACGCGGCAGCGCCATCATCGGACTCGACGTCGGCATGATCCGCAAGTCAGCGGCGGGCACCTGGGGCGGACACCTCACGCCAGGATTCCGTGAACGATTCGGCCGCGCCTACGACATCGAGATCCAACGCTGGGTCGACGCGGTCCACGCAGGCCGAAACACCGGCAATTTCGTCGACGGACCCACCGCCTGGGACGGATACGCCGCGGCAGCGGTGTGCGCCGCGGGGGTCGAATCCCTGGCAACGGGCCTGCCCGTCGACGTGCAGCTCGCCGAGCATCCCTGACCCCACTTCGGGAGCGGCAGACCGTCGGGTGTCGAGATCGTGGCGCCGGCGTTCCAACCGATGCCGGCAGGCTTGGGCGGGGCGGCGGTGAAAGTCCGTAATGTTCTGTGAGGACTGCCACGACAGTCACCCGGGTATCCGTCCCGGCATGAAGAGACTGGGCGGAGCCGTCGCGATCGCAGTGCTGGTAGCCGGATGCGGTGGCGAGCCGGCCGAGCAGGCCGCGTCGTCACCGGATGCCGGCCCCAGCAGTACGCCCACCACTACCGGACTCGTACCCACGGGCGTGCCCACCGAAGGCACCCGTCCGCCCACCGAGACGCTCCCCCCGCCGGCCGAACCCCGGTCGGCGCCCGCGCCGGCGCAACCCCCACCCGGAAGTCAGGTCGCCGTCGGCGCGGCACCGGAAGGCATCGTCGTCGACGCTGTCACGCGCACTGTCGCCGTCGCCAAACGTGACCCCAACGAGCTCGTGCTGATCAACGCCGACACCGGCGAGATGACCGGACGCACCCCGCTGCCCGGACACGCGCGACACCTGCAGCTGGCCCAACCCGGCGGGCCGGTGCTGGTGCCGGTCGAAAGCGCCGACGCACTGGTGCGGGTCTCGCTTCCCGGCGGAGAAGCCCGTCAGCAGATCATCACCGGCACCTTCCCCCACGACGCGTCGCAGGCACCGAACGGCACCGTGTTCGTGGCCAACGAACTCGGCGGCACCGTCACCGCGCTGAGAGGCACCGACGAGCTCGAGGTCGTCAAGGTGTTCACCGACAGCGTGCAGCCGGCCGGCCTCGCGCCCGTCGGCGACCGGATGGGTCTGCTGGACGTCCGCAAGAACGACCTGACCATCTACGACGCCGCCGATCTGTCGATCGTCGGATCCACCCCGGCCGGCGCCGGACCGACCCACCTCGTCGCCGACAAGCACGGGCGGATGATCGCCGCCGACACCCGCGGGGACGCGGTGCGGGTGTTCAGCACCGAACCCCGGCAGCTTGCCGAGGTCGCCCAGCCCGGCGGCCCGTACGGCATCACCTACGACCCGACCCGCGACCGGCTCTGGGTGTCGTCATCGGGCACCAACGAGGTGATCGGATACGACATGGCCGAGCCGACACCGCGCGAGGTGTCCCGGGTTCCGACGGTGCAGAACCCCTACACCGTCGGCGTCGACGCGCAGACCGGGCGGCTGTTCATCGCCGGCGTCACCGACGGCGTGGTGCAGATCGTGGACCCGGACGCACCCTGACAAACCCGCGAGCGCGCACTGGTGCACACCAGATGCGGCGTGTCGACGTACCGACGCGCGCGCTCGCGGAGTGGGCCGGGCTCAGAGGATGTACAACAACCTCCTACCAGGCGTTTTGTAACGATGGATGCGAATGGCACATCCGGGCAATATTGCCCTGACCAGTACGTTCACATTCCAACCAACGATGGCCCCACGCAACCAACTGCGGCCCCACTGCGGCCCGGCTTGTTCCGCCGCCGCGCCCCCTTGAGGTAAGTCGCCGCCAAGCTGCGCCGCTCGGCGTGTCCCCCCATCTCGAACACACGTTCCCGTACTGTGGTGTTCAAAGTCCCCAAAAGCCAGGCGTGCACCAGAATGACCCTCATCCAGACATTCTTCAGTTACGAGCGAGTCATCCAGGTGGCAGATCGCCGACTCACCTGGAAGGACGGCACTGTCGCTGACGACGAGTACACGAAGCTCGTGTGTTGGAATCAAACGTTTGCGGCGGGCTTTACGGGGATTTCCAGGGTGGACCGGCGAGGACGAAAACCAACCTCAGAGTGGATTGCGGAAGTGCTCTGCGACTTCGGGCGCTTCGAGAACGGTGTACAGGCACTGGCCCAAGAGACACAAAATCGAGTCTCAAAACTGAACTGGCCCGAAAAGCGACTCGCGATCGTCGTTGCCGGATTTGACTTCCGCGGACCGCACATAGCTGAGATTTCGAACTTCAACACATCAACTAACACGTCAGACGATCTAAATTCGTTTCGGATCAGAACCGGCCACCTGCGGCCGCATCCTCACGCGAATCAAGTCCATTCAGTTGGCGTTCCCCTGAAGGATTTTGAGAGCCGACTGCTTCGGGAACGGGTGCCTCGGGTGCTCCGCAGGAAGGATGGCCTTAATCGCGCCATCAAGCTGATGGTGGAGAACCAGCGCCGCGTTCACCGCTACAAAGGTGATGTCGCAGGACTTGTAGGTTGCGACGCCCAAGTCATCACTATTCCTCGCATCCAGGATGGAGGCCCGCGAGGGGTTGTGATGAGCAACATGGATGGCACAGACCTATCGCCACGTTCAAGCGGGTTTGTTTACTTCGATCGGAAAGGATTCCAGTACAAGCAAATCGGTCCGCTATCTGCGTCTGGCGGGTTCGTAATAGACAGCCTCCTCGGCGAGGCTAACCCCGACAGTCCAGACGATATGTCGATCTCGTGGCGGTATGTCAAGACGCCTCCTGCCTGGCAGCGACGTAGGGCAGCGAGGGATTCAAGACGGGGGTCCCGAAGTGACTCAACCTGAAGCCCTATACGGGGCCGCCATCAAGATGCCTGACCGCAGCCGCTAATGAGCGCGGTGGGTGAAGGCACTCTTGAATGCCAGTCGGCCCCGCTGAGCGGCAATAACTCAGCGGGGCCGTGATGCGCTACTCGAAGGCGGCGCGGGGGGACAGGTGGACGAGGTCTGTCCCGGTAGGTTGGGTGCCCCCGCGTCTGTCCAATCCCGTAGAAGACCGGGGGCGTGGGCGCGGCATGGCTAGAAGCGCGCCTGGACTTGTCGGTTCATCACGCCGTCAAGTCGTGCTTGGTGCCACCCGCATCCCCGTCACCTGGAATCGGGTGGCAAGTCTTTAGCCTCGATCCACCGATGAATTGGCTGGTCATCGGGTGTCGTAACGAGGAAAGTGCCCTCTGAGCTGTGATGATGAGTGTTCTCTACGCACTTATCTGCACAACTCGGAAAGGCACTTCCGGTGAAAGTGTCCCACAGTTTCGCTGCGTCGTCGGCGGTCTTCGATGATGCCCATCTCGTGTCGTGTGCCGGGCTGGTGCCGGTGATGACGCTGGCTAGCCAGACCGGGCTGTCTGACCTGTTGGCCGACAAGGTTCGTATCGCCGAGCCGCGGATCAAGTCCGGGTCGGCCAACCCGTCACCGAAGCTGACCACGCTGATCGCCGGGATGTGTGCCGGGGCGGACAGTATCGATGACCTCGACAGCCTGCGAGCCGGTGGGATGAAGACGCTCTTCGACGGTGTGTATGCGCCCTCGACGGTCGGAACATTGCTGCGGGAGTTCACCTTCGGGCACGCCCGACAGCTCGAATCAGTCCTGCGCGAGCACCTGGCCGGACTGTGTGATCGGGTCGAATTGCTGCCGGGCAGCGATGGGCGGGCGTTCGTCGACATCGACTCGCTGCTGCGCCCGGTCTACGGCCACGCCAAACAAGGTGCGAGCTACGGGCACACCAAGATCGCCGGGAGACAGATCCTGCGCAAGGGCCTGTCACCGTTGGTGACCACGATCAGCACTGAGCACAGTGCCCCCGTGATCGCTGGGGCCCGGCTGCGGGCGGGCAAAACCAACTCCGGCAAGGGTGCGGCCCGCATGATCGCCCAGGCCGTGGCGACTGCCCGTGCCGCCGGAGTCACCGGCGAGGTTCTGGTCCGCGCGGACTCGGCCTACGGCACCAGCACCGTGGCCAGAGCCTGCCGACGCGCCAGTGCCCGGTTCTCGCTGGTGCTGACCAAATCGGCCCCGGTGGCTGCGGCCATCGCTGCGATCCCCGAGGACGCCTGGACACCGGTGTCCTACCCGGGTGCGGTCCGCGACCCCGACACCGGCGCCTGGATCTCCGATGCCGAGGTCGCCGAAACCCCCTACACCGCCTTCACGTCTACCAAGACCCCGATCACGGCACGGTTGGTCGTACGCCGGGTCAAAGACGCTCGGTTCCCCGATGCGCTGTTCCCGGTGTGGCGGTATCACCCGTTCTTCACCGATTCCGACGAACCCGTCGATGCCGCCGACATCACCCATCGCCGCCACGCCATCATCGAAACTGTCTTCGCCGACCTCATCGACGGACCCCTGGCGCACATGCCCTCGGGTCGCTTCGGCGCGAACTCCGCCTGGATCCTGTGCGCCGCGATCGCCCACAACCTGCTACGCGCCACCGGAATCCTGGCCGGCGGCGCTCACGCGGTCGCCCGCGGTACCACCCTGCGCCGACGCATCATCACCATCCCCGCCCGGCTGGCACGGCCCCAACGCCGACCAATTCTGCACCTACCCAGCCACTGGCCGTGGGCGCAGCACTGGCTCACATTGTGGTGCAACACCATCGGATACAGCCCGCCAGCTGCTGCGGCCCTCTGACCACCCGCCGCGAGGCCCGAACGAACACCACAGGAAAAGCTGGGTAGACCAGCAGCTCCAGGCTGCCCACGAACTGGAGCACGACAGAAATCAGCCCTCAAGAACTTCAACGGAGTCGATCCACGGATCGAGGTTTAGTTGTGCAGTGCGGTGGTGTTCCACCAGCAGTAGCGGGCGGGCTGCCCGGTGAGGCTGTGTGGCCTGCCCCAGATCATCGGCCCGGTCACCTTGAGCTTGCGCCCGTCCTCAAGGGCCACGGTGTCGCCGTGGCGGGGCATTACCGCGGAGTCGGCGGGGACACCGATCAGCCCCTCGGTACTGACCACGTCGCCGCGTGCTGCGGTTCGTTGCACTGACTGGCCACCGAGGATGACGTTCACCGTCCCTACCTCGGTGCCGTTCGCGCCGACACGAATGACGGTGCCGTCCTCGGCGATGGCGTCGCCGTGCTGGTCACGACGCGGTGCCCGGTAGACGGTGGCTAGCATGCCCGCACCCGATACCGATTCAGTGTGAACAGCTCCGAAAGCGTGAAGGTACCCGGCGAGGATCGGAAGCTCACCGACGACGGCCCCTCGGTCTCATCCATGGCCATCTGGCGGGGATGGGACACAAGCCTGACGGCGAGGCACAGGATCACTGCGGCCAGCTCCTCGTTGGGTACACCGTCTGTGAATCCCTCGCCCCGGGTGTAGGCGCGGACTTGGGCGGTGGCCACCTGGATGGCCGCCGCACCCTGCTCCGATGCGACGGCCCTGCCCAGTAGCGCACCAAGGTCAGCGACCGTGGGTGCTGGCATGGGTTACTCCGCGTCGTGCAGTCGGATGATGGACTCGGGATGCAGGAAGGCGAACCCGACTCGGGCGATGGCGCGCACGTCGATGGCGTCCACGTTGACCGCGTCGAAGCGCTTCACTTCGGTGCCCTTGCGCAGCACGGTGATGGTGCGGCTGGCGTCGATGCCCCAGGCGAAGGTTTCGGCGTCAACGTTGGGGTTGGTCAGCACGGGGATACCGGCAATGGTCATGCCGTCCTTGACCAGCTCCAGCAGTGGTTCGTTGGAGCCGGTGGCCTTCTTCAGCTTCGACAGGGCCTCGGCGGTGGCCGGGGCCATGATCCAGGCCGTGACGGTTGCCCCGACGCTCAGTGCGGCGAAGATCGCTTCCACGAACGGGTCCAGGTTGGTGATGCTGGCCCCGGTGTCGACGCTCTGGCTGGCCACCGACAGCAGACCGTCGGGTGTCTTGGCTGCCGCGCCACCGGTGGTGCCGTCGCCGAGGAACGCGGTATCGATGGCGTGGGCGATCTGGTTGGCCAGACCGGCTGCGGCCTGATCAGCGATTGCCGGGTCGGAATCGTCGGTGATCTCGTTGGACAGGCGGGTGATGCCGCCGACCTTGGACGGGGTGACCGAGACTTCACCGGTCGATCCGTCGGTGGCGGTGATCTCTTCCAGCTCGGCCAGCCAGGACACCGCGGGGTCGGCGTTCCACAGCGGGAAGTTGACCTTGACCTTGTCGGTGGTGTGCAGGGTGGTGGCGGCGAAGGCGGTGGACTTGGCCTGAATGGCCTTGTTGAGTAGTTCGCCGAAGTCGGCGGGTGTCCAGGTGTCAGCGACATTGGAGTGCCGTGTGGTCATCAATATCCTTACGATGCAACAGGTTTAGTGATCCACCGGCGCATGGCCTGGCGGCGGGGAACGGGCTCACGGCCCGGGAGTGAGAGGCTGCAGCGCAAGGCATATGTAGCCTCTCTAATTTTATCAGCGGTTTGCGGTGAACAGATTCGACCAAGTCGGCGCAGCAGCAGACTTTCCGGTAATCCCCTGTCCCACTGAGCCGGTCACCTTGCGGGCGGCGTAGTGAGGCCGCTCGGCGAGCAGCGCATCAATGGCCGCGGTGAGCGCTTCGGCGTCGTCGAGGTGCTCGGCGTTAGACGGGAGATCGGCGGGGTCGGCCAGTCGGCCATCGGCGCGGACCAGCTCGGCATGCAGACGTTCGGCGAGCGAGTCGGCGCGGGCTTCGGCGTCACGGGCGCGGGTGCGGTACTTCGCGTTCTTGTCCCGCAAGTCTTTCACCACCGATGCGGGGTAGGTTTCCGGTTCGTCATCGGGCTTTGTGTCGCCGTCTGTCGCATCAGAATCGTCGTCGGGTTCGATTCCCTCGGCAGGCTCGGTGTCGTTCGTATGTGGGGCTTCTGGGGCGGTTTCCGGTGTCGGCATGTGGCTCGTCTCTTCTATCGGTCCTGGATCTGTGTCATGTGTCGGCCCATGATGATGTCGCGGGAGTTCTGGGCGTCGTGGTCGACTTCGGCCAGAATGGCGTCGACCTGAGCGGAGTCATATCCGAGCTTCTCCAGCACCACTCGGCGCGGCAGGAGGCCAGCCGCATACATCTTCTGGGACCAGTCGGCTTCGGCGGCGATGCTGCGGGCGGCGGGGTCTTGCCAGCGGACCCGCGCCGTCACCGTGGCGGGGTCGACGCCGTCGCGGATGGCAACGATGAGGCGGGCGAGTGCTTCGAACGCTCGGGAGAATGCCAGCTGCCGGGAGGCGCTGCGGGCGGTCAAGGATTGTTCTGCCGCCCGCAGGCTTTCCGCACTGGAGACGTTGCCGCCGGTCTGGGTCAGGCCGAGGTAGTGCGCGGGCAGGCTGGATACCGCCATCGCCTGCTGCATCAGGATCCGCACCGCAGCCTCGTAGGAGGACAGCGAGGTGGCGTCCAGCGTGCCGAACTTGGCCTGGGGGTCTTCGGCGAGCATCATCCGGTTGTCGGGCGGGTATGGGTTGACGGTCTCGATGAGCGGTTCGTCATTGTCGTCCAGGACCGGGTTTCCGTTCTCATCGACCACTTCACGCTCCACCGCGGCCACACCGGATGCCCAGGCCCGAGGGCGACCGGAGTACGCCGAGGACACCATCATGTCGGCCAGGACCGCCGACAGGGCTTCCTGAATGACCTTGAGGTCCTCTACCTCGGAGTGGCCCGGTTCGCCGATGCGGTCCTCGTTGGTTACCGCGACGACCGGTGGAACCCCCAGCGGATTGGGCAGGGTTTCTCGCAGCTTGAAGTCGTTGGGGCTGGCATTCGTGGAGTGCGCCGCGAACTTCTCGATACGGTCGCCCAGATAGACCACCACATGGGTCTCGGTGTCGGTGACCCAGCGCTTGACTGCCGCGACAATCGCACGTGTCTCAGGATCACGCTGGACGACCACCGCCTTCGGCGACTCCGCAGTCACCAACGGTCGACCCTGTCCATCCGCCCACGCGATGAGATACGCCTCGCCGTGCAGAAGCGACTCCTTGATGACGCTCGCCGACAAGGCATCCATGTCCAGCCGCTGCCAATCATCGGCCACGTCAGCCCCGTCGAAACCCACCACCTTGCAGCGCTCGGCCAAACTCTGCACACTCAGCCGACACAGGTTGGTGGCCAACCGGGGCAGTCGGTGTCCGAGGGCCAGGCGCTGCTCGGCGTTCAGAAATGACAGCGGGTTACGTGCCGTGTAGAAGCTCTCGTTCTCGCGGATCGCGGGCTGCTTGGCATCCAGATCCTTGAGCAGGGATACCACGTAGTCGGGTGTGCTCACCGTTCTCCAAATCAGTTGTAAGACAGGTCTAGAAGGACCATGCGCGCTTCTTCTTCGGCTGCCTGGAGGCGTGCCACTGCGCCCGGGAGGTCGCCATCACCGCGCAGATCGCGGCATCGATGCGGCCAGCGAACCTGCTCCGACTCGCCTTCACCAGACGCCCACCACGGGAGTCCTCGGTCAGTACGGCGTTGTTCAGGTGTTCACCGACCAGCGGATGACCAGAATGCGACAGCTGTCCGTTACGGCAGGCGTCCAGGAACGCCGAGGTCGCCGCCGACATCCGGGACACCGTCTGCGGGAAATCCTTCACGGGCAACCCTTCAGACTCCAGCACGGCCAATGACCGCTGCCAACGATACGAATCGCAGGCAATCTCGACCACGTCCCAGCGGGCACAGGCGTCCCTGATGGCCTGCTCCACCTCCAAGATGGGCACCCGGTAGGTGGTGTCCTTCGGATCGGGCCGCGCCCACACCCGAACAAGCTGAAGGTGCGGAGCCTTACCCACGGTCGCGGCCACAATCGCCGTAGCGTCGTTTCCGCTATAGCTGCCGTCGAACGACAGAACGACACGGGCACCGGGCGGGATCTCCTCACCGGTTGAGAGGTCAACCCACATCTCGGGGGGAAGCGGCGGCTCAGCGTTGGAATGGACGAACTGACACAACCGGGCGCGCCGAAAGTTAACCTCGCTCGTCTTCGGCGGCAGAAGAGCCTGCAGAGCATCGCGATGCAGGTAGTCATCGAGCGCCGGGTTCGCCAGCTCCCAGCAGTGAGCGCAATCAACAGGGTGGTCCTCAAACCCCGCCGCGCCGAACTCGACATACACCTGCGAGCGGTCCTCAGGATGATCTTCGGCGTAGGCCCGCAGCTGCGCCAAGACATTATCTTCGCGTGGGCCAGGCGTGCCGATACCAATCAGCGTCGACCGCTCACGCTTACCCGACGCCAACGCGATCACCTGCCACGTCTCGGGATCCTGCCGCCCGATCTCGTCACAAATCGCCAACGAGTAGTCCAGCCCCTCCAGGCTGGCCGGGGTCGACGGCAAACACTGAAATGAGGCCCCGCGCGAGGGCACCACCAGCTTGTCCTTGAAAACCTGGATACGTGACTCAAGGTCGGGCGAAAGCTCGACCATGCGGCGAGCGATCCCGAACACGATGCCAGCCTGACGCTCATCAACGGCAGCGACGATAACCGTGGCCCCCTCACCACCAGTCATCAGCTCATAGAGACCCAGTGCGGCGACCAAGGTGCTTTTCCCCTGTCCACGAGGTAGACACCAGCCAGCAACGCGGGGAGCGGGATCGGCGTCCAGAACACTGCCTATAAGGCTCAGTTGCCATTCCCGCAGGACGAGCGGTGACAGTGCCCCGGTGCCCTTCGGTACGCGGATGAACTTCTGACAGAACGAACCGAAACGAGCAGAACCAGCTGCCCGCGGTCGCCAAGGAAGAACTGACGCATCAACTGCGGCCTTCGGGCCTGCTGCCATGAGATGCTCCTGACATGACTACTGGGGGTAATCCGCTTGCTGATGACGAGGAATTAGCGTTCATTGCGGGCCTAAAAGAGGGCGACATCGTGCTGCATCCTGAGAAGTCCAAGTGGATGCGGATTGTCTCGATTGAAGAGGGCGAAACGACTACCCTCACCTACGATGGCGGTCCTGAACGCCGAACAACCGAGCCCTGGCGACGGCTCCACTTGCTCGCCGTTGATCTCCACCCGCTTGAGCGGGCTTATGCCAGACCCGACTGGCTCGACTACAACGACATCGAAGAGCGCATCCGCCGAAAGAAGCGCCCCGAAGAGTAACCGGCCCTGCGCTCTGCCGGTCGTCGTCCTGCGCAGCTAACGCTTGGGACATCCCCCCACCCTGACGTTCCAGAGCCTGTGAGCGACTCTGACGGACTTTCCGCATCGAGGTAGGCTGGCCCGCTGGGCCGAGCTTTCCCAATGCGTTACAGGGCATCTGAGGGCTTCAGTCGGTGCGGGTGACGTTGTCGCCGCGTGCAGCACCGAGGTGGTGCTGGCACTTCATGCATCGGACCACTAGCAGTCCGCTGGCTACGTCCTTCAGCGTCAGCCTCTTGCCTTGCTCGACCAGCTCCCACGCCTTCGGTGTGTGGTCAAGGCTGAGGTTGTGTTGGCTGCCGCAGTCGGTGCAGAACGGCTGCATGGTGCGCGCCCGTCGGCTGAGCACTGTCCACCAGTTCGGGTAGCCCCTGCGGGTGGCTGAGGGCTGTTGGCGTGGCGCGGTGGGAAGCCTGCAGTCTCGGCAGCGGGACTTGCCGGGTTCGGCGTCGTCTCCGCATCGGATGCATGGACGGCACAGCGTGCTCATAGGTTGGCGTCCGATACTGGTGTCATGCGTGATCGGGAGCGGCTGCGGAATCTTGCGCAGGACCATGGCTGGTTCAGGCGCAGTGCGACTCACAGCGACGGCTTTGAGCGGGGCGAGGTGACGCTGATCGTGTCTTTCGAGACGCACGTGTTGACACATCTGGAGCGGTCGGTGGGCCGCTCTTGTGTGACCGCGGATTGTGACAGTGGCAGTGGTGCCGAGATGATGAAGATCGCTGCCATGTTCCTGAGCGAGCCTGCTGTGGGCCACGGTGAGCGGTACGAGGCGGCGGTCCACCATGCTGAACTGTCCGGTCAGTTCAACACCGACGAGGCGTTGCAGGCGTTCGCCCGGTGGTATGCCCACTCCGACTGGGACACCCCAGAGGAGGGGCTGCTTGACTATGCAGGGACGCGTGGGCGGGCTACCTGACCGACAGCTCGGAGTGCAGCTGGCTGATGTTCTGCTCACGCTCTCGGATGACTGCGTCGGCCTTCTCCAGTTCCCCGATCAGCCAGCGGATCGCCAGACGCAGATCGGCGATGGTGTCGGCGGGATCGGCGGACCGTGGTGTGGGCTGGTAGTCGTCAACGTCGATGTAGCTCATCGGTTCTCCTTGCGGGTCTGCGGGCTGGGCAGGCTGTAGGCGCGGGGACGGCCAGGTGTGGAGCATGCGGCGAGAACACTGGCAGATCCGAGGGACTTCCGGGCGTGCGCATGCGTGCCTTGACAAAAGGGACAACGAGCGAGCACCCATCGGCCTTCGAGGGAGAGCACTTCGGCGGTGCCTGTGTCCCATTCGCTGGTTGGCGTCACGGCCATGTGTCGAACTCCGTCAGTTGCCGGTCGATGGACGCGCAGGCCCCCATAACCGCTTCATCGCCAGCCAGTCGGTAACCGTCGGCAGCCTGCCGGGCCTCGGACCACAGGGCGCCCAACACCGGAGCGCTGATGCGGTAGTGGTGTTGGATCCACCAGGCGTGGGCAGCAGCGTCGATGTCGTCGGCTAGCTCGGCACGGAGAAGGCGGATCGTGATGACGAACTGCAGTTTCGAGAAGTCTTCCAACAGCGTGCCGCAGGTGTTAGCTGCCATTGCCGTCCTTCCCGTCATGCGGTCGCGAGTGCTCTGCTGCCGATGGTGCTGTTGTGCACCGGGCACTTCTGGGGATCTCCGAGTGCTTTGCAGCCAAAGCAGTCATCTTGTGCATCGTTCGCAGGGTGTGGTGTAAGTGGTTCTAGTGGAAAGGGGTCTGGTGAACCGGGTGTGGTGGAGAGGATCTGGTAGTCCGCCACGTTCGTGGCGGGTTCATCGGTCCTTGTGGCGGATTCATCCACTCTTGTGGCGGATTCAAACTCGCTTGTGACGGGTTCGTATGCTCTTGTGGCGGATCCATCCGCCGCTAGGTCTGTGAATCGTTCGGGGATCACCAGTGAGTAGACGCTGGCGCGTCGGGTTCCGTCTCGCAGCCCATAGCCACGCTGGTCCTGGTGAATGAGTTCCTCATCTTGCAGAAACTTCAGAGCCCGTTCTACGGTGCGGATCGGAATGCCGGTGTCGTTGCTGATGCGCTTGGCGCTGGCGTAGGCAGACGCTCCATCACCGTCAGTCATGTTGTAGACGGCCAGGGCTACTGTGAGGTAGTTTCCGCTGCGATCTTTCTTGGCCCACTCCTTGCGGGCGCGGATGAGCGCACGCGTGTACTCGAACTTGAAACCGTTGCCGCTCAACGTATGCCGCCACGTGTAGTGCGCCGTTCCTCTGCGATCAGCCAGTCGCGGACAGCAGATTCACGGGCGACCACTCGCCCACGGTGAATGAACGTCTCGGGTCCGCGCCCATTGCTGCGTAGCCATCGGACTGTCGACACAGCGCGGTCGATGGCGTGGGCGATCTCATCCAGGCTCAATAGTCGGTCAGGTCGAAATGTCATTTGCTGCTCCGTCCGCAGGAATATGAGAGCCTGTGTAGAAGTCTGTGCGGAAACGCGAAGAGGGGCAGCGTTTCCCTAGATGTCTCCATTATCGCATGTGGTATGCAACTAGGTTTCGCACACGTTAGCTACTTGATCACGATAGCTGGTCACACAGGGCGTTTACTCGGGCCGAATCGCAGCCCAGATCTCCGAGTAATCGCCGCAACCGAGGTGCCAACATCATCACCCATGACCACAAAGACAACTCGACTCAGCACACGGCAAGCATCGGAATACCTCGGCGTCCCTGAAGCCACCCTGCGGTGGTGGCGCAGCCGCGGTAAGCGGGGACCGAAGAGCTATGCGCTCTCGCCACGTCACGTGGTCTACGACTTGGTTGACCTAGACGCGTGGGTAGCCGCCCAGAAGGAAAACACGGAGCGTGGAGGAGAAGAATGACAGACACCGCTGACAGCGTGCATACAATCCCGCGCATGGCGACGAAGAGGAACCCGTCCGACCTCGGCTATATCGAGGACCGCTGGTTCACGACCGACGGCACCCCCAAGTCCCGCAACGGGCAGGGGAAACGTTACAAGGCGCGCTGGGTCGACGAGGACGGCACGGAACGTGGAGCCAGCTTCGCTAGCGAACGAGCGGCGAAAGCGCACCTCAAATCTGTGGCGCGCGGCGAGTTCGCCAGCATTGCTGGAAAGCTGACTTTCAAGCAGTTCGCCGATCAGTGGGCCGAAAATCAGGTATGGGCACCCGGGACAGTCACCAAGGTCGAGCAGGCAATGGGATCGGTCACCTTCGCGGATATTCAGCTCGACCGGCTGCGGCCCTCACACATCCAGGCATGGATTAAGGGGATGTCAGATAGGAAGCTGGCCCCGAACACCATTCGGTCTCGCCTCAACCACGTCCGCGCCGCTGTGCGTGCCGCCGTGGCCGACAGGATCATCCCCCACGATGTGACAGCCAAGGTCACCGTTCCCCGATCTCGCAGAGCTGAAGCAGCGATGACGATCCCCACCACCACAGAAATAGGCGACCTGCTCCACCACGCGCCGGACAGGTTCGCCGCCTTCATCGCGGTCTGTGCGTTCGGCGGCCTGCGGCTCGGAGAGGCGGCTGGCCTCCAAGTAGCCGACGTGGACTTCATGCGCCGAGAAATCCACGTACGCCGTCAGGTGCAATTGGTGACCGGCGGCGGGGTGGACATCCGGCCACCCAAGTACGACAGCGAACGCACCGTGTACGTTCCCGAAGACCTGGTGACGATCCTCGCCGAGCATGTTCGCGAGCACGTCCAAGGAGATGACCAAACCCGGTGGATGTTCCCGAACGGGGAGCACCCGCTGCATCAGAACTCAGCCGGTCATCTGTGGCGGCGCGCCCGCGATAAGGCAGAAGTCGATTTCACCTTGCACGACTGCCGCCACTTCTACGCGTCGGGCCTCATCGCTGCCGGGTGTGACGTGGTCACCGTGCAGCGAGCGATGGGTCACGGGTCAGCCAGCCTCACGCTGAACACCTACAGCCACCTATGGCCGAAGGCCGAGGACCGGACCCGCAACGCTGCGGCCCAGATGCTGAGCGAGGCACTCACTGCGGCCCGGGTGCGGCCCCAAGCGCAGTAAGCGCCCCGTCACCAGCTGTTTTAGAGGATGTACAACATCTCCTGATAGGTGGGCAGCGGCCAGAGGTCGTCGGCCACCACGGTTTCCAGCTTGTCGGCGCCGGCGCGGACCGCATCCATCGCCGGCAGCAGGGCGTTCTGGGCGTGGGTCGCCTCGTCGAGCGCCGACTCGCCCGCACCCTCGGACAGCGCCGCCTTCAGCGTGCCCAACGCCGCGGTCAGCTCGGCGATCGGAGCCGAGACGGCCTCCAGCATCGTCGTGTCGGCGTCCACCCCGGCCGCTTTGAGCGTGGCGACGTTCTGCGCGAGCTCGGTCTGGTAGCGCACCGCCGCGGGCAGGATCACCGTGGTGCCGAGCTCGAGTGCCAGCTTGGCCTCCACACCGATGGTCAGCGCGTACTGCTCCAGACGGACCTCGTAGCGGCTGTGCAGCTCACGCTCGCTGAAGACGCCGTACTTCTCGAACACCTCGACGGCTTCGGGCTTGATCAGCTCCGGGATGGCGTCGAGGGTGGTCTTCAGGTTCGGCAGTCCCCGCGCGGCCGCCTCGGTCTGCCAGTTGTCCGAATAGCCGTCGCCGTTGAACACCACCGCGCCGTGCTCGGTGATGATCTCGGTGAGCAACTTCTGCACCGCGACGTCGAAGTCCTCACCCTCGCCGACGGCCTTCTCCAGCGCCGTGGCCATGTAGTCGAACGAGTCGGCCATGATCGTGTTGAGGATGATCATCGGCACCGCGACGGTCTGACCCGAGCCGGGGGCACGGAACTCGAACCGGTTGCCGGTGAACGCGAACGGACTGGTGCGGTTGCGGTCGCCCGGATCGGTCGGCAGGTAGGGCAGCGTGTCGACGCCGATGTGCATGACGCCCTTGCCTTTCGACGAGGTCGCCGCGCCCTTGGCAATCTGCTCGAACACGTCGGCGAGCTGGGCTCCGAGGAAGATCGAGATGATCGCCGGCGGCGCCTCATTGGCACCGAGGCGGTGGTCGTTGGTCGCCGAGGCCACCGAAACACGCAGCAGCCCAGCGAATTTGTGCACCGCGCGGATGACCGCCGCGCAGAACACCAGGAACTGCGCATTCTCGTGCGGGGTGTCACCGGGGACCAGCAGCGAACCCAACTCGGAGTTGCCGACCGAGAAGTTGACGTGCTTACCCGAGCCGTTGACACCCGCGAACGGCTTCTCGTGGAACAGGCATTCCATGCCGTGCTTCTTGGCGATGTTCTTGAACACCGTCATCAGCAGTTGCTGGTGGTCGGAGGCGATGTTGGCGCGTTCGAACATCGGCGCGACCTCGAACTGCGCCGGGGCGACCTCGTTGTGCCGGGTCTTGGCGGGGATGCCGAGTTTGAACAGCTCTCGCTCGGTGTCCATCATGAACGCCAGCACCCGGTCGGGCACCGAACCGAAGTAGTGGTCGTCGAACTCCTGCCCCTTGGGCGGCTTGGCTCCGAACAGCGTGCGGCCCGCGTTGATCATGTCCGGGCGCGCCAGGAAGAAGTGCCGGTCGACCAGGAAGTACTCCTGCTCGGGACCGCAGAACGACACCACCTTCTCCAGGTCGGTATGCCCGAACAGCTTCAGGATGCGCTCGGCGTGCACGCCCATGGCCTGCTGGCTGCGCAGCAGCGGGGTCTTGTAGTCCAGCGCCTCACCGGTCATCGACACGAAGACGGTCGGGATGCACAGCGTGTTGCCGTTGGGATTCTCCAGGATGTAGGCCGGGCTGGTGACGTCCCAGCCGGTGTAGCCGCGCGCCTCGAAGGTGCTGCGCAGGCCACCCGACGGGAAGCTGGAGGCGTCGGGCTCGCCCTGGATCAGGGTCTTTCCGGCGAACTCGGCGAGCGTCTCGCCGTCGGAAACCGGCTCGAGGAAGCTGTCGTGCTTCTCGGCGGTGAAGCCCGTCATCGGGTAGAACACGTGCGCGTAGTGGGTGGCGCCTTTGGACAGCGCCCAGTCCTTCATGGCCGCGGCGACGGAGTCGGCCACCGCAGGGTCGAGTTTGGCGCCCTTCTCGATGGTCGCGACGACGGACTTGTACACCGATTTGGGCAGCCGCAGCTGCATCTCGGCTTTGGTGAAGACGTTGGCGCCGAAGATCTCCCCGGGCGCCTCGGTGGGATCGAAGCTGAAGGCCGGGGGCTCATAGGCCTCGACGTTGTTGATGGCCGCCAGGCGCACCGCATTTCCGCTCACTGGACTTCCTTATCGCTGGCTCGGTCTGGGGCCGCCCCGACCCCTTCTCATGGACGGTTGACCGGCCCACCTTAGGAACGATGAATGCCGATCTTGTTACGCCGGCGTCAACGCCAGAAGGCGCTGGTTACCAATGCCGCGCGCGCGGTCGCGGCGAGCGCGCGGCGCGGTACGGCTGCGGCGGCGTGTCGCCGGGCCGACGCGCGCGCTCGCGGGGCAGACGCGCGCGCTCGCGGGTCGAAGAGGCGGCAGGGGCAGAATGGGGAGTATGCCGACCCGCCGCCACCCCGACCACGACATCGACGCCGACATCGACGAGGGGGCGCTGACGGTCACCGACCGCGAGCACGAGGCAGCCGGCGTGCCGGCGGTGATGGTGTCGCTGCGGCGCGGGCTGGAGTCGATGGGCCCGCTGCGCACCGCGGCGACGCTGGCCAAACTCAACCAGCGGCACGGCTTCGACTGCCCGGGCTGCGCGTGGCCCGAAGAACACGGGGGCCGAAAGCTGGCCGAGTTCTGCGAGAACGGCGCCAAAGCCGTCGCCGAGGAAGCCACCACCCGCGTGGTCACGCCGGAGTTCTTCGCGCGGCACTCCGTTGCCGAACTCGCCGACAAACCCGAGTACTGGCTGTCCCAGCAGGGCCGCCTCACGCATCCGGTGGTGCTGCGCCCCGGTGACACGCACTACCGCCCGGTCGGCTGGGACGAGGCGTACCGGTTGATCGCCGACGAACTGCGCGCGCTCGACGATCCGAACGAGGCGGTGTTCTACACCTCGGGCCGCACCAGCAACGAAGCCGCCTTCCTCTATCAGCTGCTGGTGCGCAGTTTCGGCACCAACAACCTGCCCGACTGCTCGAACATGTGCCACGAATCCTCGGGCACCGCGCTGACCGAGTCCATCGGCATCGGCAAGGGCTCGGTCACCGTCGAAGACCTGGTGGAATCCGATCTGATCGTGATCGCCGGGCAGAACCCGGGCACCAACCATCCGCGGATGCTGTCGATCCTGGAGAAGGCCAAGGGCAACGGCGCACAGATCATCGCCGTCAACCCGCTGCCCGAAGCCGGGCTGATGCGGTTCAAGGATCCACAGAAAGTGCACGGAGTCATCGGTGACGGTGTCCCGATCGCCGACGAGTTCGTCCAGATCCGCCTCGGCGGGGACATGGCCCTGTTCGCCGGTCTGGGCCGGCTGCTGCTCGAGGCCGACGATCGCGCCCCCGGCACAGTGGTCGACCGCGACTTCGTCGCCGCGCACTCGGCCGGCTTCGCCGACTACGAGCGCCGCACCCGGGCGGTGGACCTGACCGAGGTGGCGGAGGCAACCGGCATCGACCGGGCGCAGCTCGAGCGCGTCGCGGCCAGGATGGCCGGCGCGCAACGCATCGTCGTGTGCTGGGCCATGGGGCTGACCCAGCACAAGCACGCGGTGCCCACCATCTCCGAGATCTCCAACGTACTGCTGATGCGCGGCATGATCGGCAAGCCGGGCGCGGGCCTGTGCCCGGTACGCGGGCACTCCAACGTTCAGGGTGACCGCACCATGGGTATCTGGGAGAAGATGCCCGAGACGTTCCTCACCGCGCTGGATGACCGATTCGGTATCAGCAGTCCGCGCGAGCACGGGCTCGACACCGTGGACGCCATCCGGGCGATGCGCGACGGCAAGGCCAGGGTCTTCATGGCGATGGGCGGGAACTTCGCCTCCGCGACCCCCGACACCGTGGTGACCGAGGCCGCGCTACGCAAGTGCGCACTGACCGTGCAGGTGTCGACCAAGCTCAACCGCAGCCACCTGGTGCACGGCCGCACTGCCGTGATCCTGCCGTCGCTGGGCCGCACCGACCGCGACGTCCAGGCGGGCGGCAAACAGCAGGTGTCGGTCGAGGACTCGATGTCGATGGTGCATCTGTCCCGCGGCAGCCTGCATCCGCCGAGCGATCAGGTGCGCAGCGAGGTGTCCATCGTCTGCCAGCTCGCTCGGACCCTGCTCGGGCCCGGACACCCGGTGCCGTGGGAGCGGTTCAACGCCGACTACGACACCGTCCGCGACGCGATCGCCGCGGTGGTCCCCGGCTGCGAGGACTACAACCGCAAAGTGCGCGAGCCCGACGGATTTCAGCTTCCTCACCCGCCGCGCGACTCGCGCGATTTCCCCACCACCACGGGTAAGGCGAATTTCAGCACCTATCCGATCGAATGGGTTCCGGTGCCACCCGGCCGGTTGGTGCTGCAGACGCTGCGCAGCCACGATCAGTACAACACCACCATCTACGGGCTCGACGACCGCTACCGCGGCGTCAAGGGCGGTCGACGGGTGGTGTTCGTCAACCCCGCCGACCTCGAGGCGTTGGGTCTGACCGACGGCGACCGCGTCGACCTGATCTCCGAGTTCACCGACGCCGACGGACGCACCCAGGAGCGTCGCGCCGACGACTTCGCCGTGGTGTCCTACTCGACGCCGGTCGGCAATGCTGCGGCCTACTACCCCGAGACCAATTCTCTGGTGCCCCTTGATCACACGGCGGCCAAGTCGAACACCCCGGTGTCCAAGGCTGTCGTCATCCGACTGGAGCGTCGACCATGGGCAGGGTGACAGCGCGCCGTCGCGTTCGACACGTGACGGCCGGCGATGCGGTCGCGCGGCCGGAGACGCTGGTGGTGGAGGAGCCACTCGAGATCCGGGCCAACGGCGCACCGGTGACCGTCACGATGCGTACCCCGGGCGCTGATGTCGAACTGGCGCAAGGCTTTCTGCTCACCGAGGGCATCGTGGCCGAACGCGACGACATCGTGGCCGTGCGCTACTGCCGCGGCGCCGATGTGGACGGGGTCAACAGCTACAACGTTCTCGACGTCACGTTGGCGCCGGAGGTTCCCGCCCCGGATGTGGACCCCACCCGCAACTTCTATACGACATCGTCATGCGGAGTGTGCGGCAAGGCGTCCCTGGAGGCGGTGCGGTTGGTCAGCAAGCACGGCCCCGGCGACGACCCGACCACCGTCACCGCTGAGACGCTGTCGCAGCTGCCAGGCAAACTGCGCGAACAACAGAAGGTTTTCGCCGCCACCGGCGGACTGCACGGCGCCGCGCTGTTCGCCGCCGACGGTGCTCTGCTGGTGGTGCGTGAGGACATCGGCAGACACAACGCGGTGGACAAGGTCATCGGGTGGGCCCTCGAGCAGCGCCGCATCCCGCTGTCCGGGACGGTGCTGCTCGTCAGTGGCCGGGCGTCGTTCGAGCTGACGCAGAAGGCGGTGATGGCCGGTATCCCGGTGCTCGCGGCGGTGTCGGCGCCGTCGTCGCTGGCGGTGGATCTCGCCAGCCAGTCCGGCATCACCCTGGTGGCGTTTCTGCGTGGGACGTCGATGAACATCTACACCCGGCCTGACCGGGTGACCGGCTGACGCAGCCCGTTCACGGCGAAAGTGCGCTGACGGTCGTCAATCGGTGGACTGCACGACCCTCAGCGCACTTTCGGCGAGGCAGTGAGTGTCAGGCGCTCTTGTCGCGGCGCTCGTTGCGTGACGGCTTGCGCGGCACGATCGTCGGCAGCACGTTGTCCTCGACGGTCTCCTTGGTGACGACGACCTTGGCCACGTCGTCACGGCTGGGGATGTCGTACATCACCGGCAGCAGCACTTCTTCCATGATGGCGCGCAGACCACGCGCCCCGGTGCCGCGGTGGATGGCCTGATCGGCGATGGCCTCCAGAGCGTCGCCGGTGAACTCGAGCTCCACGCCGTCCATGTCGAAGAGCCTGGTGTACTGCTTCACCAGTGCGTTCTTCGGCTGGGACAGGATCTGCACGAGCGAGTCCTTGTCGAGGTTGGTCACCGACGCGACGACGGGCAGGCGGCCGATGAACTCAGGGATCAGACCGAATTTGATCAGGTCTTCCGGCATGACCTCGGCGAAGTGGTCCTGGGTGTCGATCTCGGCCTTGGAGTGCACCTCGGCGCCGAATCCCAGTCCACGCTTGCCGACGCGGTCGGAGACGATCTTCTCCAGGCCCGCGAACGCACCGGCCACGATGAACAGCACGTTGGTGGTGTCGATCTGGATGAATTCCTGGTGGGGGTGCTTGCGGCCGCCCTGCGGGGGCACCGAGGCCTGGGTACCTTCCAGGATCTTCAGCAGCGCCTGCTGCACACCTTCACCGGAGACGTCGCGGGTGATCGACGGGTTCTCGCTCTTGCGGGCGATCTTGTCGACCTCGTCGATGTAGATGATGCCCGTCTCGGCGCGCTTGACGTCATAGTCGGCGGCCTGGATGAGCTTGAGCAGGATGTTCTCGACGTCCTCGCCGACATAGCCGGCTTCGGTCAGCGCGGTGGCGTCGGCGATGGCGAACGGGACGTTGAGCATCTTGGCCAACGTCTGGGCCAGGTAGGTCTTGCCGCATCCGGTCGGGCCGAGCATGAGGATGTTGGACTTGGCCAGCTCGACGGTCTCGGCGCGCGAGTCGCGGGTCTTCTCCCCGGCCTGGATGCGCTTGTAGTGGTTGTAGACCGCGACGGCGAGGGTGCGCTTGGCGGTGTCCTGACCGATGACGTAACCCTCGAGGAACTCGCGGATCTCCGCGGGCTTGGGTAGCTCGTCGAGCTTGACGTCGTCGGCGTCGGCGAGCTCCTCTTCGATGATCTCGTTGCACAGATCGATGCACTCGTCACAGATGTACACGCCTGGTCCGGCGATGAGTTTCTTCACCTGCTTCTGGCTCTTGCCACAGAACGAGCACTTCAGCAGGTCACCGCCGTCTCCAATGCGTGCCATGGTGTTGGGGTCCCACTTCCTACTATTCGGCAGTCGTGATCAGTTGCTTCGGTGGTCACACCGGGAATGAACCCGACGCTACCCGCATGTTCACCGGCTGTGCGACCGATAAAGCCGAATCGCGCCGGTGGTATTCGTATGTGGTTGCGCCAACATATCCCCTGATGCGCTCCGGATGGCTACGGAACACACCACCGTGTCTCTGGCGTGTCGCTGCTGTAACCCGCCGTGAGTCACCGATTCCAACGTACCTGCCGTGGACCAGCAGGGTCGGCAGGGTGTTCTACCGCCGGCCCGGGCCCACCGGACCGGGACCCACAGGACCCGGACCCACCGGGCCGGGCCCGACCGGACCCACGACTCCCCCGACCCCGACCGGTCCCAGCGGCCCCACCACGGGATTGGGATCGAGGTAGACGTTGACGTCGTAATACAGGCACTGGTTGGTGATCACATCCCAGTACATCCCCGCCGGGCAGACCGGCTCCTGCGCGTGCCCCGGCACCGGTGCACACACCTGCAGCACCGAACCCGCCACCGCCGCCAGGGCGACTCCGATCGCCCTCCGCCGAATCCCCACCGCATCCACCCTTCGCCGCCGTCAATATCAGCGGTTGACAG